>Ga0098033_1000455_pt1 | contig 18655 bp, 26 predicted proteins | sample 1_EtaG_FD_75049 | JGI IMG/M metagenome (GOLD analysis project Ga0098033, IMG submission 75049) | Marine viral communities from the Subarctic Pacific Ocean - 1_ETSP_OMZ_AT15124 metaG | ecosystem: Environmental > Aquatic > Marine > Oceanic | place: Pacific Ocean | collected 2015-01-07
ATGTATAAAGCTTCTCAGCCTCAGTAATAACGTCCTCAGTAGTATAAGGTGCAACAGCACTTCGCTGTCCTTCTGGTTTGAGATGTTCGTTCTCAAACTGTCGGCTAACCTTATCGCATACAATACCAACTGCCATTCCTAGCAGTTCTTGGCGGAGTTGATATCCGCTCTTGTTTGAATCACCCATTTTATTCTCCTTTGTGTGTGTGTTGTGAGTGTAGGATACATTATCCTGAAACAAATGTAAAAAAAAGAGAATCAGATGTTAATCTGTTCTCTAATTTAAAATGGTGGACCCGGCGGGAATCGAACCCGCGTCCGCAACAGCTTCAAAGTCAAGTCATTCACAAGTTTATCTAATTCATTCCCGAATTAGCAAGGTAGCTACAAAATTCCCTGTTCCTATGTAGCCTCGGAAACCCACCCATTACAAATGGGGTAACCATTGTGATTTTTTATTTTCGCAGGATCTCTACCTGTTATTTGATGTTGGGTAACAAGGTCATCAAAGACCCCGACGATTAGGCTGCTAAAGCAGCTGCTTCGTAGTGATAATTGTTATTGGCAATTAAAGTTTGAAACCACGTTTTAGGTCCGCTATTTCGTGCGACCACCTGCACTCTTATTCTCTACTGCCCCGTCGAAACCAGGACGGGCCCGCATAATGTCAAAGACGTTTTAATTATATGCTTAGGTCACAAAATGTTTTAACTTTTAGAAGCTTTTCTGGTCTTGTCCATTTCTAAGCTAAGCTTAACTAAGCTGCTTGCTTCTGCCTTTAAACGACGAAGACCTCTTCTTGCACGAATGCCTGCAGAAGCATTTCCGTTAGCGTGCTTGTGAACGTCTAGCTCTAGACTGTCTACTAGAACCTTAAGATCGTTCCAATCTTCTACTAATTGATTAGCCATATTTTCCATCCCTCATACTGTGATGATATTACAATTGTTATCATCAGTTTCTTCTAGTAAAGGTTTTATTGCGCTGCCTACTTGCTGTAACACATTTCTGTCCTCTAGTTCAAGACTTAATAGGTAAATAATTTTAGCAAGTTGAAATTGACTTACTCCAAAATTAAGTATCTCTTGTGCTATTTCTCTTGCTTGAATAGCTTTATTTAGTTGCTTTTCTCCTGCAATTTCACCGTACATTTTTGCTTTTTTGCTCATTTTATAACCAAACTTTCTGTAAAAGATTCAATCTTAAATTTATTAAAATCTGCAAATACAAGAATTTTTCCTCGAGCTTCCTCTTCTAATAATTCTCTCACTAAAATTAATTTCTCTCCCCATAGTTTATTGTCATAAATAAAATGAGCGTGTTGCCAATTTGGAAGTTCACAAGAATAATTTTCTAAAATAGACGTTAAGTCTGATGGAATCATCATTTTAATATCTTCTACGGTAATAGTAGAAGCTAAACTCTCTTGTCCAGACAAGATTTCAGATTTACACACGTCTATTATTTTATGGACTGCATCGCAATTATTGCACTGCGCATAATCTGCTTGAAGCTTGTCTGTTTCGTCTATAATAGAAAAAACAATGAACTTATGAAATATAGCAGGGTATTTATGCCTAAATTGCGGAAGCATGCACGTGCATTCAACAGTATGCTTTATTCCTCGCATAAAACTTAATAATATTTTATAAGCTGCTGCAATGCGGCATTAACATTTCTTTCAGTGCACGCATTAACTAAATTCATCACTGTGTGCATATTCTCTTTAGACAACTCTAAAGTTTCAGAATTCTCTAATAAAGTTGCGACAATAGCGTTGCCGTTTATTTTAATGCTCGCCGATATCAATTGCCCCAGCTCTATCTGGGTCGGGCCGGTCGCAGCTTCAACTTTTACTTTCCTTTTTGGCATGGTAGCCTCCTCTTAGATTAACATTATAAATAAATTTTTTTAGCATGTTTATCAGCAATGCAACTCGCAGCCCAACTATTTGGTTTAACCTTAACTGTAAAACCCATTCCAACAGCATAGCTTTTTAATTGCTTGGTATATATTCCGCTTCTGTGTTTAATATTTGGGCTACAATCAATGTGGACAATAATTTCAAAACCACCCTCTAGCGCTTTCCGAAGAGCATCAGCTATAAACACTGTTTGAGTTACTTCAGCGTTTAATCTAACAGCTAAATTTTTATTTTTTATTGGGTCTAAATAAGTCCTAGTCCAATAATATCTACACCCACTGCCCGGAAATCTAAGTACTATTCCAGTAGCATTAGCAAATTTTTTTCCATTAGGATCTGAATCAGTCCCAACATGAAGTTCGATCAAACTATTGCTTAATTTAGATTCTTTAATATCTTGTAAAATTTCTTCAACTGATATAGTTTCTCCAGATCCTGAATGCCAACAGTAATCTGTTAAATTAATCATTAGTCTATCACAATAAAAATGCCAGACTTTTTAATATTTTGGGCTGCTTTAGTTGATATTTTAAAACCCTCTATCAGCGAAGCTGCTGGGCAAATTTTAAAATCTAAATCTCTCAATTTATTAACCGTATTATTTAGGTTTAACGACAACTTCGTAATATCTTCAATTTTAATTATCCCATATTTGCAACTAGAATTTAAAATTGCAAATGATAAATTTAATCTGTCCTTAATTAACCCAGCAGTCTCTCCTGCGTGTCTACCAATTGAAATAGAAGCAGACTGTGGAGATAAGGATAGTATTCTTTTTTCAAGTAGCTTTTTAACGTCTTCAGATTCTTCGTCCATTTTTCTTCTTAGCTCTTGAATGTGATTATGAACTTTTAAAATTTGATTAGAATTTTTTATCAAAATTTTTCGAGAATCTATATCAAGGTACTGGACCCGGGCAATTTGTTCTTGTTTAATATTAGAAATTAAATCTCCTTTTAAAGATGAAATCATATCCGCGCCAGCCACAATGGAAATATCTTTTAAGGAATTTATAGTGTTTAAATTCGAAGGAATAATAACAGGAACACACACCAGAGTTTTTCTTAAAAAATTGGTAGCTAAAGTAGCAATTACTTCTTCGCTAAAGCCTCGAGCTATAATGCACAATTTTTTTTTATTTGTGCTGTATCTTTCTAAAAGGTGGTGAATCTCTCCTACTGTCTCTATTATTCCGTCTATAGTCAAAACGTCTGACTCGTCAGTATTCCACCTTTGTATTTTAGTCATCAATTGAAATGCTTCAGGCAAATAAGCTTCAAAATCAAAGGACGACCAAACGTCTATTTTAGAATTCCAACCCTCCCAAGACTCAACAGAGACAATGGTGTTAAATCCCGTACGCTCAATTACTGAATTTAACAATTTAAATGTTTCATCATTTCTAGAAATCTCTTTAAGATGAGCTGTTATTGTCTCTAAATTAGTTCTTCTGGACAACGAGCATAATTCTTTAATGTCTAATTTAATTTCAGCATCTGTATTAGAAAGAAAACATGAGCAAAAATTAAGGGATGCGTAAAATGAAATCCCTGGACAACGTTGTTCTCCTGTTTGAATCATTTCCAAAATTACATTTCTTATTAATTTATTTGTCTCATCTTCTAGCTTGGTTTCGTATACTATTCGGCGGACATCTAATAGATTTAAATTAGTAATTTTAGAACCAAAAGAAATAGTACTTTTCCCATGCGCTGCATTCAGTATATTTTGCTGCAGACGCGAAACATAAGAATTGCATTCGCCTAAAAAAATAGGACGAGATTTTAATTTAGTTTTCATTTAGTGAAACTTAGAAGAAGTTCCTGAACTGAAGTTGGAAAGCACGCCAATGAATCCTTCAGACACCTCACGAATTAACTCTATTTTTCTTGCTTCTTCTTCTTTTTGTTTTTGAATAGCAAGCCCATATCTAAACAAACTCATTAATAGTCCGGCAGCTAGCATAGTGCCTCCCATCCAGTATGAAGCTTTAAGAAAACAAATGCAAGAAAAAGTTACGAATATTTCTGGAATTTCAAAAGTAATTTTCAAAATACACCTCCACATCAAATATAATTGTGCAGATAAAAATGGTTAAACTTAGCTATCTCGCCACAGATTATTACTAGCAAATATAAGAATCTCTTCGGCTGATTCTGGAGTATATCCATACTCGTCTACCATTGTTCCAATCATATCATCATATTTTTTCTTTTGGTCATCGTCTCTAGTCTTAGATTTAGTAACGATTCTAGCCATATCTTTAACAGAACTAATAAGATAACCTTCTATTGCTTCCTTAAGAGGTTCGTACGAAGTATAGTTGACTTTAGTGCCTCTTCGTAGTTGAGCAAACATATAGGCCGTTACATCAGACCTAAATCCGTCCCGTGAAGATCCGGTTATTCCAATTTGCTCTTCAATAGATCTCATGAAACGCTCGTCTGGCTCGCGCTCTTCTTTGGTGATTTTATCTTTTATATTTTGCCGAGTTGTATGGGCCTCAGCATTATCTAGATACGTGTCAAATAATGCTTGAGCCTGCTCCTCGTATGCCGTTACAAAGGCCTTGGCAATTTCAGTTTCTAATATTTTAAGGTACTCTTCTCTAACTACTTTTTGAATTAGTTCTAAACAATAAGACCTAAAATCTTCATCTACAAGCTGTTCTTTAACCTGTGAAGTTAAGGAATGCATTATAGAAATTGGAGTAACAAAATCTTTCTCAGAATCAGTTAAGGCTGCATCGATAGATTTCATAATAAATCTTGTAGAAATACCGTTCATGCCTTCGTCTCTAGTTTCTTCTTTAAGATCTTTAATATCTATTTTTTTAACTCTTCCCTTTTCAATTACATCTTCGCCGTTATAAATTTTCATCTTAATCAGAATATCGCATTTTTGGGAAGGCTTTAATCTAGACATAACTGAAAACATTGAAGCTATTTTAAGAGTGTGAGGAGCAATATGAATATCAAAATCAGCTCTACTTAAAATCTTCTTGTAAATTTTAATTTCTTCATTTAGCTCTAAAACATACGGTACATTAATTTTTACTATTCTATCGAGAATAGCTTCGTTAGTATGCTGCGACCTAAATCTATTCCATTCGGATTCATTACAATGGGCAAGAATAACACCATCAAAATGTACCATGTCGTGTTTACCAGGACTTGGAACTCTTTTTTCTTGGGTGGCAGTTATAATAGTGTGTAAGAATTCGATTTCATTTTTAAATACTTCTACTAATTCAACAATACCTCTGTTGCCGACATTAAACGCGCCATTTAAAGAAAGAATTCTAGCGTCATCTTCGGAATACTTGTCTAATTTAGAAATATCCTCGGACCCAATGAGAACTGATACGTCTTGTGAGTTAGCATCCATAGGGGGAACCACTGCAACGCCTCTCCGACCGCGCTGAGAAAATGTGGATTGAATTATTGGAAATTTTTCGTATTCACCACCATATTCATCAAGCAGCAGCTGTCTTGCGACTGGACTAATATCACCCTCAATTTGAACTCCGAGCATTTTTTCTATCTCGGGTCGTAGGGACCGAGGAATAAGTTGTAAGGGTTCGCCGCGCTGCGGGTCATCCTTTAAATGATAATAAGCTTCTTGTTCTAAAGAGCTCTTAATATGTTCTGTTAGTGCAGACTTCCCAGCTCCCACCGGGCCCATTAATAAGAGCACTTGGCGACTTTCTTCTCCTCTTAATGAAGCTGATTTTAAAAATCTCATTATTTTTGCTAAGACCCCTTCCATACCAAAAAATTCATTTTCAAAATATTTGTATATTTTAATATTTTCTCCATCAAATATCTTGGATTTTCTAGGGTCTTCGTTAGCAATTATTTCTACACCGCTATTCACTAATGCGCTATAGAGACGCTTGTGAGCTAATTTTACCACGTCAGGATCGAGACTTACAAGCTCTAAATAATCTAGTAGCGTCCCGTCAAATTGCTTTTTGCTTTTTTTGGAACGCTGCTTTTTAATTAGCTTTAAAAAATCTATTTTGCTCATGTTCCCCTCTTAAATTTCGAATGGTTCTTCTTCTATAACAGTTAATAATTTAACCGGATTTTTCCAAATGTTTTGCAAATGTTCAACCACTCTCTCAGCGTATTCTATTTCCAAATCTCTTCCGTCGTGTTCGTGATGTAAGATCAAAGTATTACCTTCGTCTATTGATTCTACATATATAACTGGGATTGTATTTGCTCCGATCTGCTTAATTAGACCCTGCTTAATATTTTTCCACCCAATTTCATCCGAAACATCATCTACAACGTAATTTTCTTTTTTAGCAGAAAATGAGAAAAGATTTAATTCTTCACAGTCTTCTTGAGTCAGGTATTGCCTAATAAATGATTCGTCATGATCAACCTCTCTAGCCAAGAAACACTCGCTAATACCGTGACGTTCTTTGATTTTATTAAACATATAAAAGCCCATGTGGTATGGATTAACGCTTCCTATGTGTGGTCTGATAACTTGGTTATGGCTCTTTAGAAATGGCAGGTGGTATTTTGCTGGTAAATTTAATTCATGCAAAAGTGTATAATGCCAATAAGAAGCCCAGCCTTCATTCATTATTTTAGTCCTAATTTGTGGCATAAAATATTGTGCTTCGTCTCTAATGATTTCCAAGATGTCTCTTTCCCATTCTTCTAAATGAGAACCATGCTCTAGAACAAATCCGATTAAATCATGTTCAGGCTCAAGCGGTATTTTATCTAAATTAATAGATTCGAATTTTTCACTATGATCTTTTTTTGTTTTTAATTCTTGAACCAGTTCTTTCTTTTTTTGTTTATTTGTAATATATTTTTTGGGATATCGATAAGTTTGATGTTGAATTGTGTGTATGGCGTCTATAATTTGTTCTACTTTTCTAATTCCAACGCTTGGATCTTCTATATAAGATTGAATTCTCTTTTTAGCATTTCGAAATCTTGAAACAACAGAATCTGCATATGTCATGGAAAACATCCTGTTGTTTTTAAAAAAATCAGAATGTCCTACGCAGTGAGCCATAATCAATATCTGCAAATAGAATGGATTCTCTCTCATGAGATAAGCGATTGAAGGGTTAGAATTAATGATTAATTCATAAGGTAAACCTTCTACGCCCAAATTATACATTTGGTGAGTTCTCTCAAATGATTTTCCATATGACCAGTGGCCATAATGGCTCGGCATGCCGTGATAAGACATGTGACCAATCATTTCATAATAGTCACAAGTTTCGTATATTATAGGATACCAGTCTAATTGATTTTTTTCTGCAATTTCACAAATTTTATCATCCCATTCTTTTAAGGCTTCGAAGTTCCAATCAGACATTTGCTAAATTCCCTCCAAAAAAAGTTTTAAAAGCTGGCCAAATATCTTGCGGGGCAGTAAGAGTTATTACTTTGCATCTAGAATCTTCTAAGCTTTTATACATTTTAGTAAGACCAGAATCATCTCCAGCCCATTTAAGCCTGTCTTCTTCGGGATCAACTTCGCAATATCCAAATAGCTGACATTGAGGCTTTATTGTTTGTAATAAAGCGGCGACATTTTCGTTATCGCCCGGCCAATTATCTCCATCAGTGCATTGAAAAACATAAATGTTCCAATTTTCTGGATGAAAACGTTTTGCCATAATATTATTAAGCATGTTCAGTCCAGAAGAAACTATAGTTCCGCCTCCAGACCCTCGTTTAAAAAACTGTTCTTCATTCACTTCATAAGCTTCTACATCGTGAGCGACAAAAACTAATTCTGTATTTTCGTATTTAGATCTTACAAAATGATACAGCAAAAAGAAAAAACTGCGAGCAAGATATTTTTTAGTTTGTGTCATAGACCCCGAAATATCCATTAAAAAGAATATTGCTGCATTGGAGTGTTGCTTAACGGTATTTTTAAAATGCTTATATTTTAAATCTTTTTCATTAAATGCAAACGATTCGTCATTTTCTTCATCATATTTTCCAGCTCGTTTTGCAACATTTCTTCGCTTGAGCATTTTTTTAACAGTTTCTTTTTTATCTAATCTTGGTCTAATTCCTTTGTCTCTATATCCGTGCCGTTTTATTTTTTGAGAAAATAATTGTTTCATCTGCTTTTTTTCAAGATCTGGTAAAGATAGGCTATCGAAAAGATAATGAACTAATTCTTCTAATGTAATTTCCACTTCATAGTATTCTTCTCCAGCAGCATCTCCGGGCCCGTTTCCTTGCTCAGACTCAGATTGTTTAGTTCCAACTTTCTGTCCGCGTTTAACATCACGCCCTTGAGCTGATCCAACCTTTTGGTTTTCTCCGTAAATAAATCTATATTCTTTAATTCCTTTTACTGGAATTTTTATTTTCTTTTTTCCGTCTTGGCCGATTATAGATTCTTCAGCAACAATATCATAGATACCTTCTTTAATGGCTCTGTCTATTTTGTCTCGATGCCTTCGACGATCTGAAGCGGATCGATCGGCATGCGATTTGTGTTCTTTAAAAACGGACATATTACTAACTATGCTGAAATATTCTTATACTAAGAATATAGCTTTTTAAATTATGAAATAAACATGGTGGCCGTTTCTAATCGCCGCTCATTTAATTTTATCCAATAATTCTTGCCAGTGTGCATTATCAATAAAATTTGGTTTTCCGCCAAAGCCGTCTATAATTTTATTGATGGCTCCTGAATATTTTTTCTTTTGGTGAGGAGAGGGATTATCTCCTAAATTGTGATTCATATCTGCCAATTTAACAATTAGCGCATTGGGGAAACTAAAAAGACTTTCAACATAATGCATGTACTCAATGCCGGGCATTTTAGTTAACGCTAATACCACGTCAACTACTTCGATTGCGTGATTATCATCTTCAATCGCATCATGAATAATCGAAATCATTTCTTCTTCATCTTTAATATTTCCCAGCTCTATAGAATCTTCAATGGTGTCATGCAATAAAGCAGCATCGTAAGCAACTTTATTGTCTGGATAATATTGTTTTACTGATTTAGCTACGCCATAAGGATGAAAAATATATGGCTCACCGGTCCTTCTAGTTTGGCCTCGGTGAGCGTATTGAGCAGCTGCTTGAACTGGATCTAAATCTTCTTTAAGAATTTCTATAATGTATCTTTTCAATAAGGTCATTTTAACGCTGCGTTGAATTAAATATGCCTCACTAATTGATTTAATCTCCTCCATAGATTCTATATAGCTCTTCTTCTTCGTCAACAGCTATTTTATTTTCCCGATTGTAATCATCGTCTATTCTCACAACATCATCTAAGTGTGGTGTACTCACTTCAATAATTTCTACTGCAGTTTCTACCGCAGCGAATCTATGAATTTGATGTGGCTTTACATGAAACGAATTACCCGGCAATATTCTTGTAATACAATCGTTTGCATCGTAATTATACAGAATGCCTTTCAAAACGTAGATAGTCTCTTCTTTAACCTGATGATACTGTTTAGACAGTCTATGACCGACGTTGATGTGAAGTAACTTACCTACATAATTGTCAGTCTTAGCCCATATAATTTCGAAACCCCAAGGTTTTTCAATCTTTTCCATCATTGTCAACCGCTTTTTTTCTTTTTTCTCCATCGACGACTGCCTTAGCTAATTCGCTACTCGAGCGAATTTTTCCGCCGCCAACATTAAAAATAACTTCACAGTTTATTTTTTTGCACAATTCAAATTCTGGTACATTTTCAGCGGAATTTCGATCACCGCCTTTAGTAAAATATTTTGGTCTCAAAGCGTCTATTGCGCCGCAAACTGTTTGTGATCCATCATCCCAGCCAAGAACATAATCAACCCCTTCTATTCCAGCAACAATTTCCATTCTTTCGTGATGCGGCATAAAAGCATAGCCTTTTTTTCGATATAGAAATCCATCACCATTTACGATTACAACAAAAAGGCCACAAGAACCTCTACCTCTCGGCCCGCCCTGGCACATTGCGGCGGTGTGTTGAAGACATTTGAGGTGCCCTACATGCAGAGGATCGAATCCTCCGGAGGTGCAGTAAAGATCAAAGCCGAAATCGTGAAGCTCTGCTTTAAGTTCATCAATTTCAGCCTGAGAAAATATTTTTTTTGTGCCATAAGTCATTGTTTTACTCTATTGCAAACACCTTCTAAAATCTTCTGGAAAAAGATTCTTATTCCTTGAATAAAAACGATTCCAGTCTTCATCTAAAATATAAGTAACCGCATGATCGTTAATGTTCCTTACGCTTCTGCCGGTCGCCTGCACTATAGTTTTTGCCGTCTGCAACGGATACCACCATTTCCACTTGTGCATTTTTTTCTTAATTAATTTATCTCCCAAATATGGGTAAGGCACTTTACATAGTACTTGAAACCTTCCGGCGTCGTCTTTTAAATCTATACCTTCTGTCATTGAAGGAGAGAGCAATACTGTAGCTTTTGTAGAATTTATGTGCCTTGCTAGTATTTCTTCGCGATTAGAACTATCATGAATTAAAATTCTTGAAGAGCGAATATTTCTTTTTAAGAAATTTGCAATCTTATATGAATGACAGTGAATGATACCCTTTTCTTGCGGATGATTCTTTAGGATCTCTTTTACAGCCTTTGCTAGAATCGGCAACGTAGAATCAATAGAGCCGGCATTCATTTTACCGACAGGCGATACTAAGATTGGTTTATTCTTTGTTGGAAATGGCGACGGAATAGAAATAAACGCCGTATCAGATCGGTCAATTCCAAGGAGCTCGCAGAAGGCGTCCTTATCTAAGATGGTAGCAGACATCATTAGAATTTTTGAACCATGTTTGAATAGCATTTCTTCAGTGTGAGAAGAAACATCGATTGGTTTAAACTCTAGCCTTCTCCCAGACTTGCCATCCGCAGGAACTATATTCGCAATCCAGTTATCTTTATTGTAGATCTTAAGAAAGCGTCTAAGTTTACAAGCGTGCTTATCGAGGAGTTCGAATTTTCTAGCTACGCTAGAAAATTCCTTCAGCTTTTCTTTAAGGCCTACGTATTTTTCCATCATCTTTTCAACGTGCTTGAGATGATTAGAGAGTTTTGGTTCGTAGATGTCTCTTACCCAATTAAAAGCTTGGGCTTGCGTCTTAATATGGGGCATGTACAATTTAAGAGCTTGTTTAGCAAATCTTTCGGTAACGGCTAGCTCAATGAATTTGCTCAACTCCATATCGCAGTTGTGCGCTTCATCTACAATCAGCACATTCTTTGGGACTAGCTTTCCAGCGTAATAAGTCTCAGCAAGAAAATAAGAGAAATTGGTAACTCCTTCGCTACCAGCAATAAAGTCTTCCTTAGCCTTTCTATAAACGCAACCAAATGCGCAAGCTTTAAAAAATCTAGATCCTCTATCGGCAACTTTTAAGGCACGCAAACTATCAGCGCAAGTGTTTTGTCTATGAAATTTGCACTGATAATTTGCAGAAGATTTAATAGATACCATACAGCCGTTAGGCTTACTAAAATCTCTCAAATACTGTTCTTGTAGAATTTTTTGAGTGGTTAAAAAATAAGCTCCATCAGAATAATCATCCGAAAATAAAAGATTTGAATTAAGATAACGCGCTACAGTTAAACCAACAGCGCTTTTTCCAACGCCTGTACCAGCCTCGAGGATAACAAATCGTTTATTCTGATTAATAAATGAATCTAACACAAATTCAATAGACTCTTTTTGCTGATCGCGAATGGTAGGGTAGGGAAAATATTTCTGATATGCAAAATTACTCATACTAGTATTATATCAATAAACGACCTGTTTTTCACGATATTTAGTAGTAATAGCGGAGAATATAATGGCTAGAAAAACTACAATCACCGGTGGCGGAATAAGAGACGATTCTGTCACTGGAGACGATGTAAACGAAAGTACGCTAGTGCTTCCATTTATTACAGATATCGATGGAGATACCAAAGTTCATTGTGAAGAGTCTAGCGATGAAGACAAAATTCGATTTGATACCGCAGGTGTTCAGCGTGTGGTCATCACTCAGCATGGTCTAGTGGGAATAGGAACAGATGATCCTGACAACACCTTGCACATCAGCAGCTCAGGGAACACCCACTTAAAGATCCAAAGTGATAATGGAAGCTATGCCGCTCTAAAAATGAAATCTGGGACGGGCGATTCAACTTATGTATGGACACCAGAAGACACCTCGGATATACGCCTTTATGCCGGCGGTGATGATCGTGTGCATGTAGATAACACCGGAAATGTTGGCATCGGAACCACAGACCCATCCTACAATCTGCATGTTGCGAGCGCTGCTTCAGCAGTAGTACTTATCGATGGTGCTTCCAGCACAGACGCTTTTCTTAGGTTTGGACAGGCTGGCACTTTAAAGTCTTTTATCAAGCAGGGGTCTGGTGGTCACTTAGTCATAACGAATGAGACGGCTGACAAGGATATTATTTTTAATATTAAAGACAATGCCATACCCCGCGAAGGGCTGAGACTCAATGGTAATGTTGCAGAAGTCGTAGTCAACGAGGGGTCCGATTCTTTAGTTGATTTTCGTGTTGAGTCAAACAGCAATACACACATGTTGTATGTCGATGGAAGCAGCAACAATATTGGGATTGGAACGTCGACCCCGACAACTATGCTAAACATTGATGGTCCAATCGCTACAGCAATATCTACGAAGACGTCAAGCTATACGATAACATCGACAGATTCAACGATACTGGCGAATGCGTCCAGCGCGTCAGTCGTTATTACGCTTCCTGCCGTCGCCGACTGTACGGGTCGAATTTATATCGTGAAGTGTACTGCCAAAGGTGAAGGAAATGCAGTGAATGTCGCCTCAAACGGGTCTGAAACCATTGACGGTTCCACCAACGACGTAATTCTTGAAGCATTTGGCGTAGTAACCCTACAGAGCGATGGCGCGGGGTGGTATAAAATAGCTGAGATCGTGCCTCCGGGTCCTGGACCATGATCCGAATGCTAGCGTAGATTAAAAATCTTTGCTGTATCCGAACTCGTCAAATGCCCATTCACAGCTATCTAGTATATCTTGCTTAGTAACTCGGTCTAAAGCTTTACCCTGACCCGGTCGACCTCTTTTATCGTCTATATGGTTTTCATTAATCATTCTAATTCTATTTTCTCCGAATACCAGCTTAGATCTTTCGTAATTTTTTTCTATGCATGTATCAGTTGATATAGCTTTTGCTTCTTCTTCGCTTATGTTTTTATTAATCAAATTTGATAAAAATTTAACTCTTTTTAAATCTTTATTCCAAAAATCTTCGTATTTTAAGAATGTAATTTTCATGTCTCTTCTATATCCTAGAGTTTGTTGAAATTTAGAAAGCGTTACATATCGGCCGACGTCTTCCCACTCTTTTAAAATACGAAGCTTATGTAAATTGTTGGCTAAGTGGAATCCATTTGAATACATTTGATCAAAGGGATGCCTAACAGTGATTATTACATGTTCGAACTTAAACACTGAGGGACAGTTGTCACTAAAACTATGAGATTTTACAGATCTTCCATTAGTAAGCAAATCAGCTACTTGCCAAGCTGCGGTGCTTCCAGATTTTGCTGTTCCACTTATTAATACAAGACTATGCGCATTCGAATATCCCTGCGATTCAAGAGAAATATAATGATAATGAGGCGCATATTGTGGGAGAGGGTGAAAACCACAAAAACAATTAAACACATTAGGCAATTGCTTTACAAGCGTTTCACCTTCTGGAGTTTCTGTAGTCCACTCTAAAGAATCGTTAAATGTAATATCTTCGCGATGGTAAAGTTTCATAGATCAAAAATCTTTGCTGTACCCAAATTCATCAAACGCCCACTCACAGCTATCTAGTATATCTTGCTTAGTAAATTGGTCTAGCTCTTTGCCAAGGCCAATTTTTCCTTTCGTGTTATCTACGTGCCTGGGTCCTATTTTGTTATCTAAAACTAATTCACACCCCATTTTTTCTGCCAATATAGCTTTTTGTGATCTTTCAAAGTTTTTTTCTATAGAAGTTTCAGATAAAATCTTTTCTGCTTGCTGCGAATTCAACTCAACTCCTATAAAGTTAGATAAAAAATTAATTCTTTCTAAGTCTTTATTCCAAAAATCTTCATATTTTAAGAATGCAATTTCCATATCGGGCCTGTACCCTATACTATTTTGAAGATTTTTTAGTAATAAAAACTTTGCGACGTCTTGCCATTCTTTTAAAGCCACGTTTAAAAATTCTTTTCGTCCATGTCCGTCGTGTCTATGAGTTTTTTTCACTGAAAACACATGATCAAAGGGGTGGCGTATAGTGATTATTATTTTTTTAAATTTGAACATTGTAGGACAGCAATCCATAAAGCTATGAGATTTTAAAACTCTGCCGCTAGTAAGAAGGTCTAATATTTGCCATGTCACAGTACTGGCAGATCTTCCAACTCCACTTATTAAAACACTATTAACGGGATCACCGCCACTGTGGCGATGAACATATGGTGGTGCTTCAGGCAGCGGGTGCTGCCAGCAAAAGCATTTAAGCACGTTGGGCAATTGCCTTACCATTAAACCGCCTTCCGGAGTGTTGGTTGTCCACTCTAGCGAATTTTTAAACGCTGGAACATCTCTGCTTGACATCCTATCTCCAAGCTTGTTATTTTTATCGAACATTATCATCTCCTTTCTTTAAAATTTTAATCAAACCTTCTATTATTTCAATAGTTTTTTCTGGTCCAGTAGTCTTAAAAGCTTGATTTTCTTTTGCTAATAATTCGTATATGCTTCTATCGTTGCCATAGCCTTCACACCTATCGCCCACGAACCATTGTCGGTGGCCCGTATAATGACTCAGAGAAAACGTCTTGTCCCATCCTATAGGATATATGTCAAACGATGTGCTACCCCCTAGAGTGACACTCAGATCATTTAAGCCGTTGATGCGAAATTCATTTTTTAACTTCTCTACTTCTATTTTTCTGCACTCTGTTAAATTATCAAATTTTATAAAAGCCTCTCTATCGGCGTCTAGTGCATTTCTGCCGCACGGGCATAAGTTAACTAGTGAACTGCGCAGCGAAATGTAGTGGCCGGTTAGTGGGAAAGAGTTTTCCCACCTTATCAGCATGTTGTAATGAAATCCCGAAAGTACTTTCATCAATGTGCGAAATCTCTCTTTTCCCAAAAATTGGCGGATGGATCTCGAAAAAATCATTCTCCATTTATTATCTTGCCACGTGTACGCCATAGTTCCGTTGCACGGTAATAGAGTGATTTTATCCCCTATAAAAAACTCTGGTTTGTCCCACAGAATAGAGCACTGTTCCAAAACATAGTCTAATCCAGACCCGGTGACAATTCCGACGTCGGTATGCTGACTTAAACCATGCAAAGCCATGGCTATCTTGCGATCTATTTTTTTTCGTGGTTCAGTTAACGTTCCGTCCATGTCAAAAAGAACTATATTTTTCATTGTAATACCCAGGGGCTAGTAATTGATTGAATTGCAGGACGACTTTCACACTCACATTCGCGAGCAGTAACGTTTTTCATTTTAGATCCAGAACCCTTGCAGGAAGCTTCGCACTGTACAATTACGTCAGGATTTACAGCGCAAGTAGAAAAAAGAAAACAAAATATTACGGTCACGCAGATATAAAAAGCCACTTTAGATACTGATATGATTAAAGTTTTGTTGATTTCATTTTCCATCTGATTTCACCCAACCAAAAGTTTTCCATATATTTACCAATATGCGTGTGTTTTCTTTTTTAAAGACGTTACTTCAATCACTCAACCCCGTGAAGATATTCAACCAGATATTTAGGCTCGTTCAAAAATTAAACCCTATTAAAATAATTGAACAATCTTTACGAATTGTTGTCCTGCTGTTAGTCGCTTTTATATTATATTCGCACCAAGCAGAAATAAACAACATCAAAAGCGAGACTGGAATTATTAGAGAAATACCTTTCGACGCTTTTGCCCAAGTAGAAGTAGGCGTTTTAATTAACTCTCCGCCAGACGGAGGCGAATCGTTTGAATTTACTTCAGTCGGGAGCGGAATGTTAATAGACTATAAAGATGGCATTTCTACCATTTTAACTGCCGATCATGTTTGTAATCCACCGCCGCTTGACCAGTGGTATGGATTGGTTGGCAGACAGAATATAGAAAAAACAATTTCTATCACTAGTTATTACGGAAATATAGTAGAAGCTGAAGTAGTACTAAATGACGCTGAATATGATTTGTGTTTAGTTAGAGCAGAAGTTTACTGGACTATACCAGTAGATATTTCTTCTGTGCCACCGCGAGTGGGTGAAAAAATATACAATGTTGCTTCTCCTACAGGCTTTTTTTATCCTGGAATGGTACCTATATTAGAAGGAAGATATAGCGGTGACCTCGGTTATTCCCAAGATTACGATTCAGTATACAGTGTTTATACTCGACGAGGCAGCTCGGGATCTGCTGTTTTAAATAGCCACGGCGAAATAATAGGAATTATTCATTCTGCTATTGGAGACTTAAGTCATGTAGGAATTGCTTCTACCTGGCAAGAGCTAAATGATTTTATACTGACATATGAAGTATTTTTTTATTGAGAATCTAATTTTCTTCTGTGCAATATGTCAAATTGATTCCTAACCCAAAACATAGCGCTATGCTCATCGGCAAATTTCTTTGATGGCGTATTATTTTCTGGATTATCTAAATCCCGGACTTCGGCCCAGTATTCTCCTGAAGGATCGGCATTTAGGTCATATTCAAGGCCTGGAAAGTTTTCCCACGTGAACGGCTGAGGGTCTAGAGAGTGCATGTTTTTGCCAATCCCTATGCTTTGTTCCACGCCCGGACCACCGAACATTTCAGAAATAACTTCTCTAATATATCTTCTTAGTAACAACATGCAATTAAATATAAAAAAAGAGAGGGATTACCCCTCTCTTTTAATGTGTTTACAAAGAACAGTTAGTTTTACTGGACTTCGATCTTCTGGCTGCGTACTCCATCGCCCTCAACTGGAACGCTAATCACAAGAATACCAGCCTCATAACGAGCCTCAATTCCCTTAGTCATAGTCGCGGTTGGAAGCTTCCAAGAGCGAGTAAAAGAAATATAAGAAAACTCTCGTGAAGTGAGAGCCAGCTTATAGTCTTCAGTATCTTCAGAAGAAATCGACACGGTAAGAGTATTGTCCTCTACCAGTAGTTCGAATTCATCACGCGAAAACCCAGGAGCGGCAAGCTCAATCGAATAGCCGGCTGGAGTCTTCAAGACGTTGGCGCGCGGTGTCGTATAAACACTGCGCATCGAGTCAGTTGGATTGTCATAGCGGTGTGTGGGGCCAAAAAATGTGTTCATTACACGGTCAACGTCCTCAAAAACGGAACCCACACCACGAAGGTTCCCCGGACGAATTACTGGAAAAAGGCTGCTCATAAAATTTCTCCTTATATAAAACAGACGATCTATTTAAATCGCCTGTAGATTTTAAAAGCATAAATGCCCATGTACAAAATTATTTTTTAATTTTACCAGTTTTTTCATTTACCACAGGATAATCTTTTTCGGTAGGATTTTTTTCTAATTCATCTTTTTTAAGAGCTTTAGCAGCCCTTTCTATCATTTCTAAAATATCTTCTCTTGGAGACAGGCCTCTTAATTCTTTATTTCCGCCGGCGGCATTAGAATTTTTTTGCATTTCTTTTTGAAGGAATTTTTTAAAATGTTTTGGTAAAAAATCCATTTATCCTGTTGCATCCTTTAATCTTTGTAAAACTCTGGCATCATAATTTGCAGTAGGGGCATCGCCTTTGTTTACGGACTTCTGCCTTTTCTGTGATAATTCCTGCTCTTGAGATTCTAGCTGCTCGTAATCTTCTGGATCATCGTCCGGACTGGGCTTGGTTGGAGGTGGCTGGGAGAGGTCTCCATATCCCATGTATCCTGATGGTTTGGACTTTGAGGGTGGGGTGTATCCAAGCACCTGTTCCATTAAACATTGGCGAATAATATATCGAAGATTAGACTCAGTCAGCCGCATTAGAAACGCCTAAAACCATATCCTGGCATTACACCCCTGATGTCGGATCGGGATTGGGTTCTATTTCCTCTTAGGCGAGATTCCATGGAAACCGGTGAACCGGTGTCTAATGCAGCTGCAGGCAGACTCGCCATAGTTGGCGGAGAGACTTCAGCTTGTGTTAGGTCATTTATTAGCATGCTGACCCAGCTAAGAATCTCACCGGCCGGCATGCCAGATGACATCAACGCATCTGCAGTAGCATGAGGGCAAGGAACATCGGCCGCTGGACATGATTCATTAAGAATCCTTCTCTTTTCTTCTCGGATAATTCTTCTCAACTGTCTCTTATTTACTTTCATGTTGCAACTCCCTGCATCTTGCATTATTAATTATATGGCAGCGGCTGTCTTAACCAATATCCATTTTAGAAATTAGAGTTAGATCCTCAAACCAGTGCTGGAATATATTTCCGCTCGACATCACCTGACACACCCACCCTGATTTTTTAGTATTATTACTAGCAAAAAGTTTTGTCGGTTTCACTTCAATTATTACCCCAAAATCGCTGATTTTTCTTGGAAATAAAATAGCGATCGGACTATTATCAGGAATAATTGGGAGCTGGACTAAATCACCAACTTCGGGTTTCATCGTATCCTCGTCGGTCATGCTTAATTATACGATTCGCAAAGCATGCGACTAA
>Ga0098033_1000458_pt1 | contig 18620 bp, 21 predicted proteins | sample 1_EtaG_FD_75049 | JGI IMG/M metagenome (GOLD analysis project Ga0098033, IMG submission 75049) | Marine viral communities from the Subarctic Pacific Ocean - 1_ETSP_OMZ_AT15124 metaG | ecosystem: Environmental > Aquatic > Marine > Oceanic | place: Pacific Ocean | collected 2015-01-07
ATTGATTTGTACAGCCAGATGGCTCCGCAGAGGTTTGCCAACGAGCAGGAATACGATGCTGCTTTGGCGGACATTGAGACGGGTGCTGCCGCCAGGGGGATTGCTGGTGCGGAGCAGGCACGGATGTTGGACCTGTTGGGTCCGCTACTTGGGGCGTTTGAGGGGTCTCCTGGGTCTGCCATTGCAAACGAGCATGGCACTGAGGGTTTGGGGCTAATATTTGGCGCTGCCATGCAGGCTGGTATTGGCGGGACAGTTGCAGGCAAGTTGATGGATCCTACGTCTTCTGGACAGATCAAGATCGAAATCGGGGGGCAGGAGTTCACTGTTGACGAGCAGTGGTATGCGGGTAAGATTTTGGAGATGATGGCGGAGGCGTCGGTGCCGACGCGTACTGTGCCGTTGCCTGATGGGGAGACGATAACGTTGCCTGTGTCGTCGTTTGCCGAGTTGCAGAGGTCTGCAGAAGTCGCTGCGTTGGGCTAATGGCCGCGCCGCTTACCCGTGAACAGATGGTTGCTGCCCTGGGGGGCGGGCAGGTGTCGCCGCCTGCTTTGGATTTGGCGTCGTTGTTGCCTGCGCCGTCTAACACGGTTGCTGCCCTTCCGAAGCCGTCTACTGATATAGAGTTTCTGGGTCCGTTGGGGGATTTCATCGACATGATTGATACGCCGCGGGCTATGGCGGCGTCAGCGATCAAAGAGTTTGGTGATTTGGCCCAGGGGCGTGGCTTCTCGTTGAGGGACTGGTGGAAGCAGACGGGTGACAACATTTTCATGCAGGATGTGATGCGTGATTTGGGTGTCGACATGGGGGGTGTGAAAGGGTTTTTCCTGGGGTTGGGGATGGACATTGCGTTGGATCCCATTACGTACGCTTTGGGGCCTGTTGGTGCTGCTGCCCGTGCGGGCATGTCGGCTCCGAAGTTGATTCATGCTTTGGGTGCTGGTGCTAAGTATTACGACGATATTGCCAAGGGTGTTACGACGGTTGCGGGGATTTCTACGTCGACTGCGACACGTAAGGCTGCGGTGTTGCAGGAGGCTGTTGTCAAGGTGGGGAAGACGAATGCGATGTCGTCTGCGGGGCGTGAGGCTTTGAAAGAGGTTGGGTTGTTGGGGGAGATGGGGTTGTCTGTTCCTGGTACTGGTCGGTTGGGGCGTTGGCTGGGGGTCGACAGGGCGTTGGATTCGTTGTCTGGTGGCCGTATGACGGCCGCTAGGGCGGCTCAGGCGGCTCGGTTGCCGTATATCGACGAGTTGGCTCGTCCTGTGTCTGGGGCGACTCTGAGGGACGCTCAGGCGGCTGTGGCGAGGTTTGGGCCTGGTGCTGTCGAGGATGCCGCTGCTGCGGCTCCTCGCATTGAGCAGATTGCACGGGATTTGGTTGCTGGTGTCGATGTGGGTGAGGACATATTGGGGGATTATTTGGTGGCGGCTGCCCGTGTCGCTGGTCGGATGCCTGTTGAGGCTGTGTCGTTGCCTCAGGTGTTCGGCAACTTTTTGTATGTGGCGATGCCAGCGTACGGCGCTGCGAAGCACTCTGTTATGACACGGAAGGGCATTGAGGCTATCGACACGGCGTTCAACTCGAAGGCGTCGATTCGAAGCGGGTTGCGCAGCGGCGACTATGAGATGGTGTTGAATGCCAACAATGTGTTGGTGAAAAATAATCGTGGTTGGCGGATGCGTAACCGTTTCATGGATTTGATGTCCACCGATGCTGTTCAGTTGCGTCGAACTGCCAGGGATCTCAACTTGGCTCCTGAGGTTGTTGACGAAATGTGGCGGACGGAACGGTTCCTCATGGAACCGTTGACTGGGGTGCCCATATTGGACGATGCGGGCAAGTTGCAAAGAAACCCTGAGTTTGAGAAACTGTTTGCTGGCCCTATCGGCATTCATGGCGATAAGGCCATTACAGACTTTTGGTTTGATGGCCGTGGGTGGATGGACGATGCGTTGCGGTACGCCAACCAGTTTGGTGGCGGTGCCCCCTGGTTGATGAAGCATGTTGACGATTTGTGGGTGATGCGTCTGGCGGTTGAGGGGCATTATTCGCCGACGGCGGCGAGGAAACTGCGTCCTGGGCAACGGTACCGTGGTGTGTTGCTGCAGTCTCAAACCGAGCATGCCGAGGGTTGGACCATTGATAAGCAGGTCCGTCAGATTCTTCAAGATCAGTTGGGTGACGACGCTGAGGAACTGTTTGATCGCGACATTTGGAAAGCGATGAACAGGTACATGAACATGGTTGGGGAAGAGGTTCGCCGTCAGGCTGTGATGAATGGTTTGGCGGAAGAGGGGGCGATGTTCAAGAATCCGATGGCGTGGTCTAAGTCCGAGGTCAAAGATTTGTCAGCAAAGTTGCGGGTCGCTTACGGGGAGCGTGAACGAACGTTCGACAGGGTGTTTCGATCCATTGAAGGCGGGTTGGACCCCGAGCAGGTGAAGGCTGTACGCATGGCTGCCGCTGAGGCTGATGGGGCGACGGCGGCGGAGGCGCAGATGGCTGCCGTTGCTGGCGAAGCCGACCTGTTGGAGGGTCGGCTCATCGAGATTCATCAAAAGTTGAGGGAACTTGTTTCTGGTGTTCGTGGTCGACGCGAGGATGTCGCCAAGTTTATGGAGCCGCTGGTTCAGGAGGCTGCAACGTTGGGGTATCGCCGCATCCAGTTGGAGCGGACGTTGCGGGCTTTGCAATCGGTGCGGACCCAGCAGGGCGGGTCCGCTGTTGGTGACGAGATTTTGGCGGGGTTGGAAGAAACGTTGGAGCAGGCCAGGACGCATCTTGCTGTCGCTATGGAGGAGGCGAAGACGGTTGCGTTGCATGATCAAAGTGTGGATGCCGCGCAGAAGGTTATTGATGTGTTGACTGGGGATTTGGCGAAACTGGATTTGGATTCGTTTCCGCCTGAGTTGCGGGGTTGGGCTGAGGGGGTTGCCGATTTGCGTGCGGCTATGGAGGAGGTGCCGTATGAGTTGTTTGATCCGTTGTCGTTTGACAAGTTGCCTCGTTGGATGGGTGAGGTTCAGGAAGATTTGGATGCTGCGTATGGGGCGTATCGGGATGCTGTTCGCCGTCAGGGGTTGGAGGCAGATGCGTTGGCGGAGCCGACTGCGCGGGAGATAGCGTTTGGTGGGGCGCGTGCCCCTGGGAGCAGGTTGGCGGAGGTTGTGGAGATCAATGGGAGGCCCCCTGATGGGCCTCCTGGGGGTGTTGGGCCGTCTGGTGCCCCTGGTGGGGCGCCCGTTGGACCGTCGCTTGATGATGGTGGTGTGAGCGTACAGCGGGCAGGCGGTGGTGCCGAAACGGTGATGGATCCTGAGACGGGTGTTTGGTCGGATGGGTCGGTTTACGATCCTGGCAATGTGGCTAGTATGGAAGTTCAGCCTGGTCGACGCAAGGTTATCGCTGCTTGTACTGGTACGAAGTGTGCGGTGGAGGAGGGTGCGTCGGTTGCGGCCAGGGATTTGTACACGGGGCCGTCGTTTGTTGTGCTTCGGGGTGTTGTTTCTGAGACTGATGTCGAGTTGGCGGGGGTGTTGTCGGGTCGGTACGGGGTGTTGGATCCGTTGCAGCGTGTGGGGACGTATGATCAGCCGTTGGCGGAGTCTGCGGCTGAGGCAGCGGAGGTGTTTGCTGGTCCTCATTTGTTGCGCAAGTTTGCTGCTTTGGTTGGGGAGGGTGGTGTTCCTGAGGAACTGTATGTGTACGGTTCGAAGGCGTATCGTGAGCAGGTTCGTCGTTTGATTGTTCGCGCCCGAAAGCGCGGCATATGGAATGATGGCGTCAAAGTTGTTTATGGTAAGGGCGGTCAGGGTGAGCAGATGCGTCACCTGCGGTCGTGGGCGGAATCTGTTCCTGATTCGTTGCGTGGGGTGGATACGTTTGCGAACGAGGGTCTGATTATGTCTGTGTCGAAGGGGTCTACGACCAGGTACACGGATGATGTCGGGTCCGAGGTTCGTGTTGTCGCTGGGGAGCGAGGCAAGACTTGGTACTTGACGGGTCTTGAGGTTCCTGAGGCTCACCGCGGGCAGGGGCGTGCGAGGCGGATGGTGGAACACGTTATGGAGGTGGCTGAGGCGACGGATGAACCGTTTGCTCCTGCAGGCGTGTACTTGCATGCCAGCGACGAGTTGGTTGAAATGTATGAGGGGATGGGGTTTCAGAAGGCCGAGTTGAGTGAGCCTGGGTGGTGGTTGGCGCCTAGTTTGAATCTGATGGTTCGGCCGATTAGGGGCCGTCGACCTGTGGGGTTGTTTTCGATTGGTGACGAGGGGTCTACTGTTTCGCAGATTGTTCCGAAGTTCCCACCGAGGAGGCATGCGCCACAGGTGTCTGTTAGCGAGGGCCGTTTCACGGTTCCTGAGGGGACTTTTGAGGTTGAGGCGTATCTGCGAATCGACGAGTTGCTTGAGCAGTTGGATGAGGGGTTGGTGGCTGCTGGCAGGGTTGCCGACGATGGCACTGTCAACTGGAAGGATTTGCCTCCCGAGTTGCAAAGGTTGTTGGACGAGGCAGATGCGTTGAACGACTTTGTTGGTGGCGCTGGGGGTGCTATTGAGCAGTTGGGTCCGAAGTCCGCTAGGGGTGGTGGCGGGGGCATCGTGGAGGTGGATCTGACTAAGGCTAAGGAAATGTTTGGTGGTGGTACGGCGTCGGTGACGCCGCTGCGGGCGGCGGCTGATGCGGTTACTTTGGCTGATGCGGTGACGTTGAAGTGGTCTGCTCCGATTCACCAAAGGACATGGATGCGAAAGAGTGATGCGTTCATAAGGGACACAGTTGTTTCGTATCCGAAGTATCCGATTCCTGACGAATACCAGATCAAAGCGGGGTTGGAAACGACACTGGAGGGTATTCGTAAAACTGTTCGCAGCGACAGGGTGCCTGCTGCGGTAGAGGACATGGTTGCGAAGTTTGCGAAGGCCGAAGGGATGTCGGCGAAGCAGCGGAATGCTTTGCGTTCTGAGGTGAACGCCGAGCATGTTGCTTCTGGGAAGGCTTACAGGAGGCGGGCACGGTTCCCCGAGCCGCGTGTTCATACTGCTATCGTACAGGGGGGTACGGGTCCTGATGGTCGCCGCTTGATGGACATTTGGGATATCGACCAGGATCAGCGCGCTAAGGGGTGGGTTATTTCTTTGAATGGGGTGGATCAGGGGGAGGCTTCTTCTTTGAAGGCTGCGAAGGTGCAGGCTCAACAGTTTGCTGATTTGTGGCAGTCGAGGCGTGGCGAGCGTAGGTTGCCTGATTTGAACGAGTTGTCTGGTGGTGGGCGGGGGCCTGAGGTGCCGCCGTCGGCGACACCTCCGAGAGATTTGGTTCCTCCGATAAGCGAGGTGCCTGCTGGTGGTGCGGCCCGCGAAACAGGTGCTGCCGTAGCCAGGGGTGGCGGCATCAGTTCGGAGTGGAAGACGCACAGAACGTTGATGCTGCCCGCCAGGAGTTCTATCCGCGAATCGGTTGTGGTGACGTTACGCGGCATGGATGGTGTCACCATTCAGCCTGGGTCTATAAAGATTACGGCGAAAACCGAGTCGCAGGTTCAGAAGATCAGAACAGCCTTGACGCGAATGTTGGATTATCCGACCCTGGAGAAGAAGGATCGGCTCAAGGTTGAGAAGTTGTTGAATCAGATGCAGGAGTCGTTCCCTGTGGGGGGGGGTCCGCCGAAGGTTGAACCGTTTGAGGTTCTTCCTCCGTCGACGCCACCCAAGCAGGACGTACCCGTGAGTTCCCTTGACAACATTCGAGACGTTGGCATGCCCCATCCTGACGTCGATCCCGATGCCCCCCTGTTCGGGGACGTCTCGACCGACAACGTCGAAGGTTTCTTCAAGTGGGAACACTTCGTTCAGAACATCCGAGAGCGGGGCATGCAGACCCCGATACGCCTTGGGAGAGATCCGAAAACGGGAGAACTGTTTGGCATCGACGGAAACCATCGTTTGAAGGCTGCCCGTGAGATCGGTTTGGAAGATGTGCCCGTCACCGTGGAGGAACGCGCTTTCGCGGAACCTCTACGAGATGCAACACCCGAGCCTCCTGTCCCGCCGCCGAAGCCGTCGCCTGGATACGGTGGCACCAAGAGTGTTGTGATTCGCACACCGTTTGGTGATTTCAAACTTGAAACAGTTGGTAAGGCTCGCAGCAAGTTGACGGTTACTGCGTCGCCTGCTGGTGTGATCAAGGGTCCAAGGAATCTTCTCGTCGGTAAAGGTGCTACTGCCCGCAATGTTGATGAGGCGTTGGAGAAGATTGAGCGGTGGGCAACGGAGATCAATCTGCGGCGGCGCACCCCGTTGAGCGCCATGCAGAACGCTGCGCAGGATCCTGCTGTACGCCACGCTATTGCTCAGATAGCGGGTGCTACGGAGGTGACGGAGTTCCGTGGGTTCAAGGGGCAGGTGTGGGAGACGGATTCCCCGATGACGCAGGTCGAGGCCGATGTGTTGCATCAGTCGGCTGCTTTGTACGAGTTGGCTGAGGCCGATGCGTTGTACATGTTGGCGGGTAGGGCGTTGTCTGACGGGTTGGAGGACGATGCCATTATCTTTGGGATGTTGGCGAGGCGACGGCAGATCAGCCATGAGTTGCATCGGATGACGGAAACGTCGTATCCGCAGGATGCGGCGACAGAGTTTCAGAAGGCGTTGCGGGCGTTCGACAATCGTCGAACACGGGATGGGTACCAGTCGGCGATGACTGAGGCATACGCCGACCAGTGGGGGCCGAACAGTGAGTTGCGTCGGTGGTCGACGGGGTGGTCCGCTCCTGGTGATGCCGATCAGCAGGCTGCCATGTTTCACATGTTGAACAGTTTGTTCGATGTTCAGCGCACTAGCGGCGACTTTACTGGGTTTTTCAAATGGTACGACCAGTTTCTCAACTACTGGAAAGCGCAGGCGGTAGCGACCCCTGGCTTTGTTTTGCGTAACGGATTCGGTGGGTCGTGGATGTCGTATGCGTTTGGGGGCATGGAGTTGGGGACGACAAACAAGTTTGCTGGAACATATTTCAAGGCGATAAAGCGTGGCGGTGAGGCTGGGTATTTGGCTGGCATGGATTTGCTGATCGAAGATTTGGCTCGTTCACCAAAGTCGACGTTGAGGGTTGGGTTTGGGGCGAAGGTCGACATCAACGAGTTGCGTCAGATCAAACGTGTGTTGGATTCGGGGATCACTGGCGGCGGTCAGGTCATCACTGAGGTTGAGCGGGCTGTGGCTACTCGTTTGGTGAAGGAAACAAAGATGCCTATCACGGGCAACCCTGTTGACATTGTGTTCAATCCGTTCTCCACGGAGTTTGCTCCGTTCCGTGCTGTCAGGTCTGCTAATGAGCAGATGGAATCTGTGTTGCGTGGGTCGTTGGCGTTTGATGTGTTGCAGAAGGGTGGTTCGTTGGATGAGGCTGCGGGGGCTGTCTATAAACTGCAGTTCAACTATGCGGATTTGACGCCGACGGAGCGTAAGGCTCGTCGGATTATTCCGTTCTGGACTTGGCAGAAGAACGTGGTGCCTGTGTTGGTGGAGTCGTTGGGGAAGCATCCCAGGGCATGGGGCAGGTTGCAGCAGTTGAAGGGCAACATGGAGTCAACGTCGGAGCAGAAAGGTGTTGTTCCTGACTATTTCTTGGAAAACATGGGGATCAGGTTGCCGTGGAAGATCAACAACTATCAGACGTATTGGATTCCTGATTTGCCGTTCCGCGATTTGAACAGGTTGGTGAAGGAACCAACGTCGATTACGAGGGTGTTTGCCGAGTCGGCTGCCCCTCCCGTACGTTTGCCTTTGGAGATCTGGGCGAAGAAACAGTTCTTTGCGGATTTGCCGTTCAGTGGCCGCTATCAGCAGGTGCCGCCTGTGTACGCCAGGGTGCCGTTCCTAATGGAGGCGTTGGCTTCTGTCGGCAAGGCGAAGAAAAACAAGAGTGGTACGTGGAAGATGCGTGACCATGACATCTATCAGATGGATGGGTGGATGCCGTTTATGGCCAGGTTCCGTCGGTTGTTGCCGAACGAGTCGAGGTATTCTCGCCGTGTGGCGTCGACGACGGTATCGGTTGTGTTTGGTACTCAGGTGCGGGTTGTGGATCCGCGTGAGACACGCAACCAGTTGTTGAGAGACGATAAGGCTTTCAATGAGAAGATGCGTGATTTGATCGACATTGAACTGAGGTTGCGATGAAGTTTGTTGACAGGGTGGAGTGGCGTGCGCGCCCTCCTCATAGCCGTTTTAGGCCATTGGTTTCTCAGCGGGTTCAGGGGATTGTTGTTCATCATAGTGGTGTCAGGAATGGTCCTTCTGGTGCCTCTGCGGTTAGGTCGTTTGAACGTTACCACATGGACACCAAGGGGTGGGATGGTATTGCCTACAACTGGTTGGTGGATGCGTCGGGTACTATTTTTGAGGGCCGTGGTGCGAAGGTGCGTGCGGCTGCGACGAAAGATTGGAACTCTAAGTCTGAGTCGGTGTGTTTCATTGGTTGGGGATTTGAGCCTGTGTCGGATGCAGCGTTGGTTTCGATCAAGGCTGTGATTGATGATGCGCAGAGTAGGTATGGGGGCAAGTTGTGGGTAAAGGGGCATCGGGATTTGTCGGCGTCGACTTGTCCTGGTGATTGGTTGTACGATTGGTTGACTTCTGGGGCGGAGGAACCTGTAGGTGATCCGTCGAAGATCGACTATGAGTCGATTGTGGCCTATTTGAGGGCCTTGGAGGGGGAGGTGAGGGGGAAACCCTTGTCGAGGTTGCGGCGGAGCCGTGGAGAGGCTGTCAGGGTCGCTCAGAGGCATCTGAGCGCCCGTGGGTATGCCCCTGGGGTGGCTGACGGCATCTATGGGAGGCGTACAGCGGCTGCGGTGTCGAAGTTTCAGTCGGATCAGGGCTGGTTGAAGGCCAATGGGGTTATTGATTGGCAGACTTGGTCTGCTTTGTTCGGGGCGTAGCGGGACAGGGTGACCTATGGGTATGAACTCTGATCCCGAAGTGGGCAATGAGGAACCAGTGGCAGCACCTGATGCTGCATCCGCGCCCGAAGGGACAGTGCCCCGCAGTGCCGATCAGGCTGATCGGCTGCGGGGCATGATGTTGGCTAATCAGCATTCCAACGGCCGTCCATTCGGCAAGTGAGGACTAGGCATATGGGCAACATGATTGAACGGGCAGCGTGGACTTTTGTCCAGGCGTTCCTAAGTGTATTCGTGGTTTCTGAACTGGGATCGTGGGAGTCCGCCGCCATAGCAGGTGCGGCTGCTACACTGAGTGTCGTGAAGACGTTTGCTCGGGACCAGTTGTCGTAATGGACGAGGTCGACTTCGACGCCAAGTGGGATCACTTCCTGGCGTGCGAGGGCGGCGACATCGAAACAGAGGTCGCTGAGAACCTGAACCGTTCACGGCATCTTCTCGACATGCGTGACGGCACTCACGCATCGTGGGATGCCAACCAGTTGGGGGTTCTTCTCGTTTTCGGCGGTCAGGATGCCTGCGACTTTATTGGCGCATGGCACGATGCCGACGACGGCAACCTGATAGCGTTAGCCAAGGTGTTAGATTGGGTCAACAGCATGGTTGGGATGATCGAGCAGTGTGTCGCCATGTACGGCACCACAGATTTCGACTTAGAGTCCTAAGCGTCTCTTGATGGCGGGATGCCGCCGCAGTTCAACGTTGAGAGAGTCGATGATGCTATCTCGGCGACGCGCCAGCGTCGTTTTGGGAATCCCGATGACCCTACCCGTGAACCTCAAACTCATCTTCACGTTACACAACATGTGGTAGATCCACATGTCGTCGTCAGATAACGTGTCGAAAGCGTCGGCGACAACTTCTCTGATTTCGTTTTGTTCCAGCAGGCTTTCGAGCGGAACGACTCCTGGCGGGCATGTCATCAACGCCTCGTAGGTGGTCAACGCTCGGTGTTCTTGCCACGGGCGGGGAGAGCGTGAACCTTTGTCTGTGGCGGCGATGGTGCCGTCGAGAACCTGGGGGTCCGCCGCCCATGTCCCCTTCTTTCCTTTAGCCGCCATCAGCGGCCCATCGCAGAAGCGATGGCCGCACGTTGAAGTACGCTTTGCCTTCGCTGAACTTTCCCAAGGGCACATCTTCTTTATTGATGATACGAACCAGGTCGGCGTACAGAATCTCGGTGAAGTCCTGTTTCGGCGTTGACCAGATCCACAGCCACACTGGCATCATTGTGTTCCACACAGCAAGGGCTGCGATCTTTTCTAGTTTGAGTTTGACGCCATTGCGTCCTGTGCCCAGGACTTCAACGAGGCGTTGGTTGGGGGATCCCTGCAGGTAGTCGGGGGTGTAGCGGATAACGTCGGGGAGGTGGTGGACGGGGAAGTCTGGTCGGTTCAGTCCGTATCTGACCCAGTGGGTGTTGTGTCGTTCGTATTCGCCTTCGGCTTCGTCTCCCATTGCTCCCAGTCGTTGAGTAAACGATTGTTCATTGAACGGGGTCGCCATCGTCGGGTTCCTTTTTATTTGTCGTGGTTTCCTATTTTGAATGCTTCGTCGTTGCCGCCGAAGTGTTTCCATAGCGTGTATACGGTTTCTATTTCCTTTGTGGTGGTGAGGGTGTTTGATCCTAGTAGTTCCCATAGCGCCATTCTGACGAGGCGTTCTTCGTTGCGGTTGAGTAGCGTCATGTCGGATTTAGTTTTCATCGGTAGTCATCAATCAGTCTGTCTAGTAGTTGTTGTGCTTCTAATGCGATTTTGGTGTTGTCGTCGGTGGCTAGTCGGCGTAGTGAGCGCAGTATGAGCCATCGTTCTGTGTTGGTGACTTCTAGGTTCATTACTGCTTCCTCCCCACCAGACGATGAACCTGACGGTCATCGTCGTAAGCCAACCCGTTCAAAGCGTCCTCAACCAGTTTCAGATAGTTGGATACGTCGCCTCGAAGCGGCGACTTCTCCACCTCCAGCGGTGTCAACGAAATAAGTATCTTGTCCTTCTGGAAGACGCACGACAACGACACTGGACCCTCAAACTTTGGCCCTCTGTACGCCTCTGCAATGATCTGCTCCGCATCAGTGGTCGACTTCGGTGTGTACGTGCGCCCCCGTGCGAAACGGGGGCGCCCCTTGACCCTGGGAGATGTGCGGACAGTGAACTTGTGGGTCTTCGGGTTGGGAGACATCAGTGACCCTCCTGGGGGCGGGGGTGTTCAACATCAAACTTGGCGTGGGTAACCAGTTCCTGCAGCCGCTTCTCACGGTCGTTGCGACCAACGAACTTGCCGATCTTCTCATCGAGAGCAGCGGACCAGCGGAACACGGAGTCGTCTCGATAGTTTTGTCGGAACAGAGAGCAGGCGAAGGCGTACAGGGCGTTCGATCTGTCTTCCTGAACGTCGCCGTCCCATATTTGTCTGGCTATAAACTTGAAGTTTTTGTCGTCTCGGCCTTTGATCCCGCCGACACCCGTCTCGTTGAGGAACTCGTTTACTTTCCTAACGTGGCGTTCACGGTATAGCGAGTGAACAGTTTGCATCGAGTACGTTGCCGCACGGGTCGCCCATGCTGTCTCGGTGAACTTCTCCAACGACAACGGGTTGTCGTCCGTGTCAAGCACCTCTTGTCGACCTGGGTTTCGCATGTTCGGGTACGGCAGCAGCAAGCAGTTGCCATACCCCTGCCCCTCCAGTGTTGTTTGTTTCGGGTACACCTCGACGGTTGGTACGTCAACCATTTCACATGCACCAATCACTGATTCCCTGGCCAGTGTCGCTGGTATTGGTTTCTGTAGGTACACCCAGATGTGGAATCCTTTCGAGCGGGAACGCTCAATGAATGCTGTTACTCCAAACTTGTGAAGCAACGTTCGGAGGTTGCGGGCGTGGACAATGTCCCCTTCGCCTTCGTCGAGATCGACGGCACACCAGTTGACATGCCATACCCCTGGCCTGTCGTCCATGAGGAACAACGGGTACACCCCGATGGGTGGCTCGTCGTCCAGGTGGTCTCTGATGGTGTCCTCGTAGGGTTCACCCTCGGCGTCGAGTGGTTCCCCGTTGACGCCGACGTAGGGGCGGATGCCGCCGTAGTTGACGGCGATCCGCCCGCCCGCGTGGAGGGCAGCAAACGTTTCGACGGTGTTGTCGGTTACGGCGCCCATAGGTTATTTGTTGGTACGTCTGCGTCGTAGTACTCGCGAACCATGCCGCAGCGCGGGTCCATGAAGTAGTCGATGGGTGGGTTAGTTATTTCACACGGTGGGCGTTTGTTCTTGCACAGGTCGAGACTAACTGATACGGAATGGATGCGTCGTTCGTGTTCCTCCAACTTCGGGTTGTCTCGTTTGCGAAACACATTCAACTGGAGGATGGCGTACTCGTCGGCGTTGAACTTGCCGTCATCCATCCCCCTTGACGATCCACGGGTGGAACTTTTCCCCGATTGGTGAACCAGCCCAACGGGCAGGTTCTCCGTTTCCGCCCACTCCTTGACACCTTTCAGTACCGACGACACGCCTTCGTATCCTGATGCCATCGGCAACTGTTCAAGGAAGTCGATCATCACGAACCTGGGGCGGATCTGCCAGTAGTCCTCGCACTCGGCGAGGGCTATCGACATTTCATCGAACGGCATTGCCGACGGGAATATCTTCACTCTGTCCAGTAGCGGCTTTGCCGACTCGATGTGCTGCAGGTAGGCGGGGTCGGATGACTGCAGGCCCCGCTCGACATCCTCCAGGTTTTGGAGATGCAGCAAAGCGTACAGTTTCGACACGACGAGGATCTCTGGTTCATCTGGTGTGAAGATGACGGCACGAAAGTCTTCGTCCTGTTGAAGGTTCTTAGCGATGGACGACAGCAGCACTGCGGACTTGCCGCTGTGTGCCCGTCCTGTGACGACGAGAACATCGGAGGGCCACACGCCTCGCATCCGTTGGTCGATCTCTGCGAGACCCAAGAAGAACCTGTCGTGGCTGCCTGCGGCGTACTCGATCCACCTGTCGACGGCCTTGTGGGTGGGGCGGAAGAACCTGTAGTCGGCACCCGTGGGGCGGAGATTGACACCTTCCAAACGGGCATCAATCTCCGCCTCACTAAGAGCGACGGGGGTAGCCGTCACCGCCCGTAGGCGTAAGCCTGGAGGGCCTCTCGGCGGGACTCCCACTGGAAGTCCTCAGCGTCGGCCTGGGTCTTGCCGTTGGCCTGATCCCACACCTTCAACGGCACGTTCGAGTCGCCGTCGTTGACCCACAAGCCAACGTTGTTGCTGACCTGCACACCGATGTGCTGCAACGCTTCCTTCCGAACAGAGAAGTTCGGGAAGTTCTTCCCGCTCTTCGCCGTGTCGGTGGTGCCGTCGGCATGTTCTTTGACTTCGTACACGACGGTGGCACCGCCCTGTCCGTCAGACCACTCGTTGGGTTGAAATGCCAGCAGGTTCCACGCTGCCTGCTTCTCAGCAGCCGCCTTGCCGACACAGAAGTCGACACGGGGGTACACCTTGCCGCCCCCACCTACTGCCAGAACGGGGGCAGCGGCTGGGGCAACGGGAGGCGCCTGGGCCGACGCTGCTGTCGGACCGCCACTCGGAGCGGGCGGCGGGGCGGCGGCGCTTCGATCTGTGTCAGGTCGGGCCACGCCGCTTTTGAGAAGACGCATAACACGTTCATCCTCCCCCACGCTGAACTCCTGGCCTGCCTGTCGCAGCACCTCCATCTTGGCGTCATGCCACATGGCTTCCACCTCCGTCTTGATGGCGGCGTCGTCAAAGGAATCAGGGTACGTGCGAGTGATGCTGAAATGGTAATCAGCAGTCTCGTACGGTGCCTCCGACACCTTCTGGGTAAACCCGACCGTTACGGTCGTTCCTGTATCTGTCATGGTTGTTCTCCTACCACGGGTTAGAGCCAAGGTGTTTCCCTCGGCATTCTCCAGCCTGCCAGACGGGACACCACTTTGGTGAGCAGTGCCATCCCGACCATCGCATCGGCCAGACCTTGAGATCAGACTGTATCAGCCCCGCAGCGGACCAGCAAAGATCCTTGAGGGCCTCCCCGTAGCCCGCTGGGCGCTCGATCAACGTTTCCTGTACGACACCGTTGACAATCGCCACCAGAGCGAACGAGGGGATCCCCAAAGCGTGACAGTAGACGGTGGACTGCAGGTCCCAGCGCCGCTTCTCCCACTGCACATACTCGCGGCCAGGGTTCTTCCAATCTGTTATCCGATTGGGTTCCACCCAGTCGGCGGTGCCCGTCAACACCAAACGCACACCATCACGCTCATCAAGCGTGATACGAAACTCCTGCTCCACACCAGTGGGGATACCCAACTTCGGAAGATAGTCGTTATACCAACCAGTCAGATTGACGCGGGCACGATCTATAACCTTTTCGTAATCTTCCCGCCACTCAACAACCTCGGAAGAAAGTTGCGCCGTTACCGAATCCATGTATTCCATGCATTCATCCAGAGAAGGAGTGGCTTCGTATTCCATCATCATGTTGCCGCATTGTTCGATAGCGGCATGCACCAGATTGCCTCGCAGCATGTCGCTGTTCGGCAACGCCGTCACCAACCCCAGGCGTTCCTGGCGGGCCTGCTCGGGGCAGCGGTCGAACGTGTTCAGCCACGACTGGCGGAGTGGAATCTCGATCACGGCAGAAACCCTAGCACGCGGCGGAGGCGGGAACGTGGACCTTGGTAAGCATACAGCGGGGGTCCCCCATTGGTAACGGTAACTCGGTAACGGGAGACCCCCTTTAGGGGGGTCTCCCTACGTAACTAGACGTACAGGTTTTCCTCGGCGTAACCGACGACATCCTCCAACGTGACCCTGTGCATCCGCTCGTCGGTGGCACGGTTGATCAGTTGATGCGACCTGACCCTGCCGACCCCAGCGAGGCGACCGACAGCGGCCCCGTTACCTAGTTCATTTTGGGCGTCGAGCATCGCCTGCCTTCTCACGAAAGCAGACACCATTTTCAAACGCTCAAGGTTGCGGGCAATATCCGCTGAACAACGAAGAACCTCCGCATGGTTTTCGCCGTATTGTTCGAGCAGTAGCCGCATCTTTTCACCGAATAGAAGCGGATCAGGGATAATATCTATGTCCTTTGCGGCCTCCAACGGGCGTACCCCGTCAGTGATGTCCTCGCCGTGTGGCGCCTCTGGAATGTGCATATTTTCGTCCTTCCTGGCCCGCAACACGGACCTCTAGGCGGAGACTGCCTTCACCGAAGCAAACGTAGCCCCTGCCGTAACCTCCAAGTGTCCCACTTTGAGACACCGAATCGCCCCGTTACCTAGGCGGCGGGGCCTCGCACGCAGGACGGCAGCGGACTGTACGCCCACCACCGTCCCTGTCTAAATGGTTGGGATATACCAGCGGCGGCGAAGCGCAGCACGACGGGGAGGCTCCGCCTCCCGCTGCCGCAGGTACTGCTCCCTCGTCATCGTCCCGTCAGGCATCCACGCAGCCGTCTGCACCCGACCAGATCGAGTCTTCCCATCCGATAGTTTCGACCGCTGCCGAACCCTGCGGGCCTCGTCGAGGCGGCGCCGATGCGCTCGCTTGCATGTCTCGCAACGACAGGAGTGATGCTCGTACATCTGGCGTGTCCCATGCTTCAAACGGGCCACGGTCCTGGCCTTTCCTCTTGGCGCCGCAGGTTGGCAACAACCTCAGCGAACCAATCCGAATCGGTTAGAACGTCGAGGCGGTGTTCGACGACAGCCTCGATGAGAATCAACAGGTCGCGGCCAACCAGAGCAGACCGATCCTCGATAGTGAGAAACTTGCCGCTCATGCCGACACCTCCTCCTCGCCGTTCAACTCTGGCATGTCCACTAACCTCGTCGGCTTGTGGGTCGCATCCAGTTCACGGGTAGCCTCGTCGGCGAACACCTTCGCCCAACACGACTCGCACAGATACCCGAAACCGTTGCGTGCCTGCATCACCAGTTCACGCTCCTGATCAGTCAGGGCAGGAAACAGATTCTGAACGAGGCCTTGCCTCAACTCGAACCTGTTCCACGCCGTTTCCTTGATAGCCACCGAGTCGACCCGACCACACGGACCGCACTTCCCCGACACGACAATGCTATTAGGCTGCTCCACTTTCTCCATCCTTCCTGGCCCTTGAGGCCCACTCGTCTGTTGCTTCATCGAGACTGTGAAAGTAGGCACCACCGAGGCAGTCCCATACCTTCCCGCAGTCCGACACCATCGTCCACACCACATACCTGTGGTGCCCGACCGTTTCCGCAAGAACGGTGCCGACATGACCTCGTTCCCGAGCAGCGCCACGCCGTGTGTTCCACAGCAGCGGTCGCCTCCCGTTCCGTAGCGTGATCTTCGATGCCATGCTGGCTCCTATCTGGCCGTTCAGGCCAACCATTGGTGAGGCCTCACTGTACCGCCCTGGAGGGCGCCGATGAAGCGCCAACAGGCAGAACAACTACATCCACCGTTCACAACCCTGTACGCCCTACAGTGGAGGTCTCGGTCCGCAGATAGCGAGCCGAACCAACCACGGAGGTTGAGACATGGCACACGAAATAACTGGAACAGACAGGGTGGTTCTCATCGAAGGACATCCACTGTCGGGGATGGGCAACTGGCATGGCCTTGCTGACACATGGAAATGGGGTGAACCCGAAACACCTGACAGCGGCCTGACACACACCATCGTCGAGGAAGTACTCGGTGTCGGCAAATGGTCGGTGCATGAAACGCCCCTCGCTGACGCGAGACTCGTTGCCGACGACACGGTCTTCGTCGGGAAGCACTCACTACAGGACGCCATCATCGAATGCAGGGAAAACGGTCTGCTCGTCCTCGATGGCAACGCCGTCCTCGAAGCCCACAAGGGTGTCGCATGCGGCCTCAACCCGCCGCACTACTTCCCAACGAAGGCGTACACCGTCGTACAAAACGAGGAACTCGCCGAACTGGCATACATCTTTCAGGAAGCAGCGCAACAGGAACGAGGCATTACCCTCCCCATCCTGTCGGTCGGCACGCTGCGAGACCGCCGCCTAGCGTTCGTCTCTGTCGGCATCCCCGACGACAACGCCCTCGACGGCCTCCCAGCACGCGGCTACTCCATGAATCTCGGAACCAGCCACGACGGCACCACCGCCCTCGTCGGCTGCCTCGCTCCATACATCGTCGTATGCGGCAACACGTTCAGGGCTTCACTCCTGTCGAACGCACCACAGGAGGTTCGCATCAAGCACACAGCGAACATGCACGACAACATGTCGGTTGCACGCATGGTGATGCGAGACATGGTCGGAGCAGCGACCGAGACTGACGCTGCCATCGCGCGGCTGCTCGATACCGTCGCCACCGCCGACCATTTCTTCCACGTTGACCTCGACAAGGTCGTCGAAGCGGCTTACGGCAACGAAAAGCCCACCGACGAAGGCCGAGGACTCACCGTCTGGGAGAACCGTCACGACGCCATCGTCGACGAGTACTACTCCGAGCACGTACCAGCAGACCAGCGTGGCACCGCATGGGCAGCCCTCATGTCCCTCCAAGGGTACGAGCAGCACCACCGCCTCCAGCGGCGGAGCAACGGTGTCAAGCGGCACCCCGCTGCCGTCACCATGCAGCGCACGCTCGCCGTCGGAGCCGACAACGGCTACCCCCTGGCCTCCGCATACATCAAGCACCTCGCCGAAGCGGCAGCCTGATGGACGTTTACACCGAGGTCTACAACACCATCGAGGACAGCGATGTCTGGGACGCTGTCGCGGATGAAGTTGAGAGGGCCGTTAGGACGGAAGTAGGCGCCGTCATTGAGGGCCACCTCACCGACCACCACGACGGCACCACCAACAGCGGCGACGACATCAGCGAAGCAGTACGCTCCGCCCTCGTCACCCTCCTGACCAACCTGCTTGCACCTTCGGAGGGAGACCCAACCACATAGAACCCACCCACCTACATAGAACCATCCCGACACCCCGCCCCTCTCCAGGGCGGGGTGTCTCGCGTCCAGCCGCTCGACCTCGACTCGAGGTCGACACACGTTCGTAATAGAACCACTTTGCCTGAACCCTCAACTACTCTGGCCTCAACCAACAGAAAGGGATCACATGTATTGCCATCTACCCGCCATCCTCGAGACCGCGATTTTCGGCTTCGCTGCGCTCGGTGCCACCATCTGCCTGTCCGTTATCGGAGGATGGGCCTACGGAAAGGCCACACAATGAGCACCACACACGTAACCATCTCCACCACCACCACACGCGACGTCGACCCAGACCTCGTGCCACCCACCCTTGTGCGCGGGTTCCTCTCCCGCGACCTAAAAACAGGGCCTGTTCACCCATCTTCCAGCCGACCTAGCGACAGCGTCCGTAACGCTACGTGGATGCCATCAGGGCCCGACGGAACGTGTGCAGGCGCATCCCTCTACTGTCACAACCCTGACGGAACGCTGGTGTGCTACTCGAGGCGGCTGGAACTAGGGCGCCCGACCCTCGGCACGATTGCAGCCGAGCGGCTCCGAATATGGTCCGCCCTGGGTCTCGCCGACCGAACCAACCTCGCCGCCGCGATCATGCGCGAAACCCACCGCCAGCAGACTCAACCGTCTCCCACCTCGATGCATAACGGCCACCCCGTACGCTA
>Ga0098033_1000461_pt1 | contig 18538 bp, 27 predicted proteins | sample 1_EtaG_FD_75049 | JGI IMG/M metagenome (GOLD analysis project Ga0098033, IMG submission 75049) | Marine viral communities from the Subarctic Pacific Ocean - 1_ETSP_OMZ_AT15124 metaG | ecosystem: Environmental > Aquatic > Marine > Oceanic | place: Pacific Ocean | collected 2015-01-07
AAGTCTTTTATTGTAATAAAAAAGGCGGCGATAAAGCCGCCTCTATTACTATCACATATTAAATGATATTTTTAAGATAAACGTTTTTCTATTGACTTATAAACTTCTAGTCCTTCATCTGTTTTAAACCATGCAGCCATAGCTGAATAAGCGTTTTCATCAAAAGGAACAGTCATAAGTTTCCTATTATTACTACCCCAGTTAAAGGTTCTTTGATCATCAGCTAATTTAATTATGTTAGCTTCAACCGCTCTAATAGCAAAATTCCTAAGAACAACGTTCTCATCATTTGCTAAATTAATAAATAAAGCTGGTTGATTCTTAGCGAACAATAATAAATCTCTTCTGATCTCTTTAGAACTCATATTAGATACTTTAGAACCAATTTCCACTCTTAAAATAGCTTCAGCTTGGTCAATATCAATTGAATGAGCAGCGTTCATAGCATCTATTTCTAATTCTAAATCTTCTAATTGATCGGTTGCTACTACTTGATGATCTAATTCTCTAAACAAAACATTATTGAAAGGGTGTGCAGCTAAAAATTCTTGTAAATTTCTTTTTGATGCCGGAACATTTAAACTCCCATCTTCAAACACTACGTGTTTTAAAGTCGCAGGTCCTTCTTGTTCATCAACAAAAATACTTTTTTGATTTGTAGCATACCTTAATTCTCTTTCATAACCTTTTTTTGGATCAAACCAAACTAAAGGATATCTTCGTGTATGCCTTGCTGGTATAGTAAATGTTAATGGTGTTTTACCATCAGTTAAATAGTAATGTCTATCTTTATACTCCCAAGTATCTTCTACAATAGGAGCTTTTTTAGTTTCTACTTTCGTAGATTTTTTTGTTTTTGTTTCTTCCATGATATAATATAATATAAATAGTTAAAAAAGACCCCACCGAAGTGGGATCTTATAATTGTTAGTTAGACTAATTAAATAGCCGCAGATGCTGCTGCTGCTGAAGTAACTAGTGCTTGTGTCCCGTCAAGAGCCAATTCAAACAATAAAGGTAAACTACCTGGATTTTGAAGGGCAGCAGACATAGCTCTATAAAAGTTAAGTCTGATTTGTGCTGCAGTTGTCAAATTACCATTCGGTATTGTAACGTTTACTATATACTGTCTAGGAGCGGCTGCTGCATCAGTTGACACTATATTATAATAAATATTAAGGATATGAGCTGCTCCTGGTACTCCACCAAAAGTTATAGCATCAACACCGTCAACGTTTATTAAAATATAATCTTCTGGTACACCAGCTGCGGCTGCAGTTGTAATCGCTTTTATATATGCACTCATAATTTCTATCTTTTAAATGTTAATAATTATACAGTTTGGAATAACACGAAGTTATTAGCCGCCTGTGTTACTAAACATCTTTCAGTTAGAAAGTGTACTGTCATAGCATCTACTCCATCGGTATAAGCTCCGCCAACTGAACCAGTAATCCAGTTTTTGTATCTTCTATCCTCTGTTTCAGAAGCTCTGTATCGTACATGTAAGAATGGTCTACGTATGTTAGAACCTAACATTTGATCATAGACTGTAGAAGTCCCAGCTGGAACTAATACACCATCAATTTGTGAAGATAATCCTCTAGTAGAAGCATCATTTAGATATTTCCAATCAGTTTTGTAGAAGTCATAAGAACCTCTTCTAAACCCTGAAAATCCAAAATTCAATGCCATTTCTTCTTCATTATCAAATAGACCATAAGAAGCTGAAGCAGTAGAAGCATAACCTCCACCAGCCATAGCCGCGATCATATCGTCAAAATCAAGAGCAGTTTGTCTACTTAAGAAAAGCATGTTTTCTTCAATAGCACCTTGCTTGTCTAGTTGATTTAAGATAGCATCAAAATCTGCCATAGCACCTGAACCAGGAGCAGCAGCACCAGCGAAACCATTATAAACGTTTCCTCTAGCAGTGATAGCGGCAAATAAACCTTCTGTACCTTTAACGTTAGCCGTCCAAGCACCAGTTGGTCCAATACCAGTAAACACGTGTCCAGCAAGTTCGCCTTCAACCATCGCCATTTCCATATAATCTTCAAACCTCAATCTTGTTTCAGATTCAGCTTTAAGATACCATAGATATCCAGATGTACCATCTTCAGTTGCAACTTCAACCCAACCAATTTGTGAAGCGTCAGATCCACTTACTTGGTAAGTATCTCTAATTATAATTGGTGAGTTATTAAATTGCGTAAAACCAGGTTCAATAGAAGTGGCTCCAGCATCATTGGCACCTTTCTCCCATTCTGATCCATATACAAACAAACTAAGATCACCAGCTACACTCAATAATTGAATTGCTGCACTAAACGCAGGTGTATTATAAGGAATAGCAGTTATAACATCTGGAGATGCACCAGTCATAGCTGTTACTATTGCTTTTTGAGTTATCAATCCTGTTGCATTATCAGCAACCAAAATAGTTTGGTTAAGTTTAAGTGCTGATGTAGTTGCAGGAGCTGTTAACGTAATTGTTAACTGATTTGCTCCAGTACAAGCGACGTTATTGTATGCTACGTGTAATCTATTTTGTTCAGACCAGATTACTTGATCTGATGTCAGCGGCATTTCTGCCCCGACCATGCGTAAGAAACCATTTAAGGTCCTATTACCATATCTCTCTACTTCTTGTTCGTAGAGTTCTGGTAAATATTGTTGTGAAAAGTCAAGACCAGCTCCTGTAGCAAAATCCATGTAATTGCTATTAAGAACAGTCTGCGTTTGACTTGGCACTAATGATGGGGGAAACGATCCCCCCGCTTGAAACGCCATAATTTATAGTTTTAAGTTTTGTGTTTTCTTGTTTTTATTTTCAACTTAGAACTGTCTGCACCACTTATTGCTTTTACCCTCAATCCATTTATATAAATATCTTCAGGTACGTTGCTACGAACCTCTGAATTTATATTTTTAGATTTTGCCACAATATCTTTAGTTGCATCGGCTTTGCCTTGCTCGTAAAAATGTTGTGCTATGGTATCAGCATTTCTTGCTGCATACATCGCTTTGTGATAACCTCTATGATCTTTAACACTACCATCTTCTTTTAAGAACTTCTTAAGAAATACGGATATGTCTGCTTGATTTTTAGCTACCTCTGTAGGATTGTTAACACCATATCTAAACTTTTTCTCACCTAAATTAAACTCAAAACCTTTGAAATCTTTAGTGAAATAATTGTTAGTTTCTGATACAAAATCGTTGTGTCGTTCACTCCTTGCTATTTGTTCTTCGTTGTATCTATTAAAGAAGTCTGTAGCTTTTTTTTGTTCTTGGGTTACCCCTGGTCTCAACTTGATCTCATCGTAGTATTTACCCTTTAAACCTTCCAAAAAGTTACGAGCTTCTGCAATTTCTTCTTTCATTGCGAGTTTCTTTTTTCGGATGTCTCGCTCTTCATCTATATCCTCATCATAATGAAATTTATCCTCCATTAAAAAGTTTATTTCATCTGTATCTAAATGAGGTTTAGTTTGTTTATAGTATTCTTTCAGTAACATGTTACTATCAATGTTGGTATAATCTGCATTTAATCTAACATAGTCTTCAACTGTACCACCGGTTTCCTTCATAAAATCCACTAGTTTTTCTACATTTTCAGGTAGATCCATTTGTGGTATTGGATCTGGTGCTGGTGTAGATATAACAGGTGTTTCAACAAGTTCTTCTGTATCATCTGTAATCTCTTGAATAATAGGTATTACTTTTTCTGTGTCCGTTGTTTCAACTTGCTCAGCTTCTGGTTCGGATAATTTTTCCTCCACTTTTTGAATATTCCCGGATGGTTCTTCTGTAGGTACCACCACTGCGCTTGGCTCTGTATCGGCATCCTGTGTTTCTTTTTTAGTTAAATCTACTTTAGTTATACTATCTTTTTTGTTTAATTTTTTCATCGAAGGTTTTTTCTTCTTCTTCATTTTAAATTCACCTTCTTGTTTTACTTCTTCTTTTGTTTCTGACATAATATAATATTATATAATTAATAAACTATTGTGGTGTAAATTGACTCATATCTATTCCACCTAAACTATCGTTTCCAACTGATTCAAAATTATCAGGTAATCCTTGAGCTGTTGGTGACTCAAAATCTATTGGTAACAAATCATTTTTTCTTTGATCTATCATTTGACTTTGTTGCGAACCTTCTATTTTAGTTCTTTTATCTTTTCTATCTTCAATAAATTGTTCTCTTTCTTTTTCTCTACTTACTTTAGCTTGCGCTAAACGTAAATTATAATCAAATTCCACAGCCATCAATCTTTGTTTAATATTAGCTTCAGCTTCGAGTTTTTCAATATCAAATTGCTTTTTAGCGTTTTCATAATGTATATTCTGTTCAGTCAATACTTGTTGTTTCTGCGTCTCAGCTAAAGCTGCTGCTTCTGCCGCCTGTGCGTTAGCTTGTGCTTGTGCTTGTATATTAGCTTGCTGTGCAGCTTGAGCTTCCTCTTGCCTTTTCTTTCTTTGTAATTTAAGGAACTGATTAGCTAATTTTAAATTCTTTATTTGTCTTATATCTATAGCATCCTCTAAGTTTACTTGACCTTGTTGTAATGCCATTTGTATGTTTTGCTCTAACTGTGTTTTTTCTTCTTCATCAGGTTCTAATTCTAAGAATATACCAAAATCATATAGATGCAAATTATGCATATCTTCCAATGTCCCTACATTATATGAACTAATACTAGACTTTAAAGCTTCTTTAGTTAACTCAAATTCTAATGAATCAGATATTCTTAATGCTATATTTTCACAAGCTTTTAAAGTTAAATATAATGAAGCTTGTAATACGTGTCTTGTAGCAGTATTAGAATTAGCTGCAGCAAGTTTTTGTAAACCAACTAATGAATTAGGATCTGGAGTACTACCATCCCTAGCTTCATTTAACCCGGTTACATCCCTTATCATCTGTAAGTAATATTGATAAGTTTGTATTAGTGATTGTATTTTACCACCGGCATTAGATGTTTGTAATTCTTGTATTGGTACCTTACCTGGATTCATATCACCATCTTGAGTGAAAGACCTACCAACTATACTACCAGTTTGAAAATACATATTCAGTGCTTCAGCTGGATTATAATTAGTACCATTACCTAAATCCACCTCTGCTAATCCATCTGCATCCAAGTATACACCATCAGGTACCATACGAGATAATACTTGTTGTAATTTTAAATGAGTTAGTTGAATCATATCTGCAAACCCTGTTATCCTACTTACTATAGATTCAATTCTACCTCTATACATACGTGGTGCACATATATTATAATTCATATTAACTTTAACTAAATTAGATTTAGGACGTACCATATTCTCACATACCTCCCACTTTAACATCTTTTTATGCCCTAATAATTTAGCTCCAGAATATAATATCTCTATTGATCTTGATACTTTATCGAAATTATCACTTTCTGGTGGATTAAATGTATCAGGTTTTTCTAATGCTTTCTCTAATCCTGTAGCAGTTTGCTTTATTTTAAATACTTGATTGCTATAAGTTTTGTATTCAAAGTATAAAACATATATAATATTCTCATCACGCCTACCATTCCAGTTCCTTAAGTAGTTAGGATTACCTGGATATTTTTGTATTTCCTCTAATTCAGCGTCAGTTAAAGCAGGGAACTCCTTTTTTAACTCTGATAAACTTATACCTTTTACTTCACCCACATACCAAATATCTTCAAAATTAGGGTCTTCAGTGTAAGACCATATAAGATTAGCTGGATCAACGTAATCAACCCTAACACCCTCAGATTTATTCCATGTGGTTTTAACACAACCAATACCTAACACAGTTAGATCATGATTTAATCTTCTCTTAGTTAATTCATATTTATTTCTAGCTAAGGTATTACTAATAGCTTCTTCTTCTGCAATTTCTATAGATTGCTTATAATCTAATTGCATATGTAAATCCAACTCCTCCCTATTTGTAGGTAGGTTTTGTGGATCTTCAACACTATACATGTTCATTCCTAGAGTATCCTGTATATTTTGTAGGAATGCCTGAGCTTGCATATCCCTAAGAATTGTCTCAGCATACTGTGTCCTTATTTTTATGGACTCTGGATCTTGAGAGTATGCCTTAATATCATATTGTTTATCTGACATACCATTAACAACTATATCCACAAATTTAGATATAACTGGTACAGGTTTCCAATCTAAGTTTAAATATGATAAATCACCATTTATAGATAACTCATCTTTATATTTTTGTATAGATTGTTCTCCTCTAGCATATAATCTTAATTGATGAAAATTATCAAAGTTATTATAATACCTACTACTTGCCCTTGTATATCCAAACCATTCCCCTTCAATAGCTCTACCAACCTGTCTCCCATACTCCCAGCTATTTTTTTCTTCATCAGGTACCACCTGATCAGGAAAAGAACTTCGACTATTTGTATTAACCATTTACTTTATTATTTTTGAAATTGATCCTTCATTGTCGTATTTTTTAAAACCCAAACTTACAGGTGTGGATGGCTTATCAAAAACAGGTTTATACCTATTTCTATTACAAGCCATTATAGCTAAACCAGAACTAATAGAAGCATCATGCTTTGTTCTTTTATTTATATTAAATGTAGCCCAGTCCTCTAGTGTTCTTTGAAAATACATGTCTCCACATATACCATCTAGTAATCCAACATATGCTTCTATATAAGATTCTATAGCAGCAGCATGTGCCTGTTTTATATCTTCACTCGAATTAGGTATACCACCTATTTCTTTTTCTGTGATTGATAATTTATTCCAAACTTTATCCGGTCGATTCATACAGAAACCTCTGTATCCCCTTCTTTTAAAGTGATATAACAATCTTGGTTTGTTGTTCTCTGCTAATATTGGCATCCCATAAAATACACATGCCATTAATACCTCTTCAAAAAATATCTCAGCTGTTTGTGGTCTTGCTATATATTCTAAAAAAAACTGATGGGCTGGTGCTTCCTCTAAACTAAATTTAGTTAACCCATGTAAAGATCCATTAGACCCTTTACCATCAACCGTCCCTGATATATCATAGCTATCACAACCAAATGCTCCTAAGTGCTCATTACCGGCAAACTTAATACCGTTCTTTATAATCACTTGATTTTGAAGATTTTTAGGTGGAACCCAAGTTATTTTAAACCTACCATTTCTAACTGGTACAAATATAACTCGTGTATCTTTTATACCATGCTCCCATTGAAAACTACCAGTGGTTACTTTTACAGCGTTATTTAAAGCATCATTATAATCTATTTGCTCATATATTTTAACCAAGTTAAATAAACTCTCTCTAGCTTCATCTCGAAAAGCATGAGCTTCACTACGTGGAAATTGCCTATAAAATTCATTTAAACTATCTTGATCACTTTTCAACCCATCAACTTCATTCTCCCAATGTTCTATAACACCTATATCTATCATAACACCATCAATACCTACAACTGGTTTCTTTGGCGTATCAAACACTGGCATTCCATACCTATCTATATAACCTTCATAACTCCACTCCATTGGTATAAACAGGGAATATAAACCAGAACTTGTTTGTCCATTCCTGTTTCTTTTAGTTACGTCTGAATTATAAAATAGCTTTTTAAAGTTTTTACCACCTTTATCCAATGCGTTAGAAGTACTCCCCATCATACACTTACCAACTATTCTACTACCTAATCTTAATGTGGTTTTTGTAACCCTCCAATTATTTAATATATTATCAGGTCTCTCCCACTTACCACTTTCATCATGTGCCAATAACTGTAACTTTTCACCATCGTAAGAGTTATCACCAGTATTTTTCCAATCTATTGTAGTATCTAATCCCACTATATCCCTTAACTTCTCGTTTGTCTCTAATTTCTTCCTAGTAAATTTCGACGCTGGTACTCTATATGCTAACTCTGTTTTAGGGCGATCCATACCATCTTGGATGGGTTTAAAGAAGAATGGGTAGTTTACACTTATTGGTACTATTTTATCGGTGAACATCTTTTTAGCATCTGCACCAGTTTTAGATAGTACTCCATATCTAGCATCACTTGTCATGGTTGCTTCATTTACTATTTCATTTGAAGCCATAAATGAAAAACCAGATCGTCTATTTTTTAAATAGCATATTCCATAACATCTTTTATCAGCTTTACAAGCCTCCCAAAATATAAAAAACAATCTATTTGATTCTCTATAATCAGGTTTTCCAACGTCAATTTTAGCCCACTGTAAATACATGTAGTGAGAACCAGTGACATAAGTAGGCGTTCCGTTATTGTAAAACCAATGTCCTTCTTCTCTTCTCCTAAATTCCTCATCTATATAATCGTACCATCTATCTTTAAAATCCTCTGGGTATTTATCCCAATCAAATACACTCCTGATTCTTTTTAACTCTCTGGAATATTCCTTCGTCTCCCAATATTGTTCTTCTTTTTTTGAACTTCTTTTATAGCATTCAGATTCTGCTGGTAAAGCAATTTTGAGATTTTGTATTTCGTAGATTTCTCCAATAGTACCATTTTTACTTATTACTATAAAATCATACTCTGCATTATACCCGTATTCCCACTTCTTAAACCTATTCTTTTTCTTAAGAATTTTAGGGTTTACAACATCCTCTAATATCTTATATAATGTTTGTTGGTAACTCATTTACTCCTCCCTTCTGCGAATCCTCTAAATGATCTCTCTTCTTTTTTATCTTTTATGGGTTTTTCTTCTAACATATTCTTTTCATCTTCAATACGGTTAAGGATTTCAAAAGCATCGAATATTGCTAATTTCTTTGTTGCTGCTGCATTTTTTAATCTGTCAGCGGATATATCATCCTCACTATCTACTATGGGTTCTTTTGCTATCTTAATAAGTTCTTCAACCGCTATGTGCCCAGCTTGGATTATATTCAGTTTCGTTTCCTTGATACTCATGCTTTATAGCTATATTATTAGATTTCATACAATATAAACGTTCATCATCTATGATAAACTCAAACTCGCTATTTGGTTTAAATGTTACAAGTTCTCCAATCGATACTCCTAATTTATTTAAATGTAGATTGTCGTATTTTACGATACCGATTAGTGGTCTTTCTTTGTCAGTGCTAAGTGTAGAGGTTTCGGTTATAGGTTTTACAAAACACCTATCCATATGTGATAACCACTCGATATCATTTTTGTACAAGTATATTTGATCAGCAGAGCAGAAGTACATATCCTCTTTAAAATAAGATCTACTATTCTTCTCCCTACCCTTCATGTCATAAAATCTTCTAAATATATTATGATGTACAATAACAATATCTCCGGGTGATATACCGGTATTAAAAGCGGTTGGTGTTGCTATAACAGTTGCTAGATTATTTACTGATTTAAAACTCTCTATTTTGGTATTCAGTACTAAAGTTTTATCACCAACTTTCTTTTCATTGTCATATCTCTCACCTAAAGGTTTTATGATAAAATCATATAAACTCCTCATTAGTATTCTAGATCATACTCCACTGATATTGCCATGTTAGAATTAAATTTTTTCCATGGTAACACTTCATCTTGCTTTGTTATAAAGATGTTGTATGAGTTGTCTTCATCACTAAATAGTATATTAGATATTTCATGTCCACCGTATACTTGTTGCCCAACCGCGTAGTGCATAGCATCGTTTTTGTAATCAGCACCAATACTAATTTTCCTTATGTTAGACATCACTAGTAACCTTTTCTTCTACTTTTTCTATCGGAGTATAAGTACCATCTTCTAAGTTGATATTTACAGCACCATATTCACTTTCAAGTTCATTTTTAAAATCCTCTACTTCTTTATTGATACCTGCAAATTGGTGTAACAATCCATGCTTTTGTGCTTCTAAATAACCAACTTCATTTAGTATTGAATTTAAACTTTTTTGTTGCTCTTGAATTTTACTTAATTGCTCTTCTTTAATTTTGTTCATTTAATTAAATTTTAATTATTATTTATATTGGAGGATTTGGATCACTCCATTCAGGAGTTGCCATTAATGCTAATACTTGTTCATGATCTAGTACCTCACTTGGAACTATAATACCCGTATTTATAAACGTTGGTATTTTCCCTGTAGGATACTTTATTACAAATAGTGTATCATCTAAACTTCTTCTACAAGTAATTCCACTAGATTGTGAAACTTGCGAAAAATCTACTTTTGACATGTCTGTTGCTATATCACAAATTGCGTATGTTAAATTATTATATCCCATTTTATTATTTATTTTAATATTTATGCTGGTACATCTTCTACTCTAGCTTCTGAGTCCATATTATATGAAAGAGCATTTTCATCACTAAAACCACTCTCACCAATTCTACTATCTATATCCATGCTATCTGATAATCCATTTGAAAAACTTTGTGGTGCTTCGCCTACTAAGTCAGGGTTGCCAGCACTTGTTCCATCATTACTACCTATTTGATCTTTAATAGTCCAATCAGCTCCATCCCATGAAGCATTCTCCCCCATTCTCCACCAAACTGTAGGTGATAAAGAAGTTAAATTTGCTGGTCTACCGTTATTATATATAGCAAGTACATTAGCAGCTGATAAAACTGAATTCCATATAGCTACGTTAGATATATTACCTGTAAACGGCCACAAACCTGTTACTTGTAAACCTCCAGTATATACTCCAAGAGTATCAGTGGTTATAATACCTGTACTAGTAGTTTGAAAACCTTCAAGATTACCACCATCAACATATGTTTTTAAACCATCAACATTAGCTGTTCCATCATAAGTGAAAACAATATTATGCCAATTTCCATCCTGAACCTCTAATGCAGTACTTCTTAATTTATTATTCTCACTTCCATCAGTATTTATAATTACTATTTGTATTTTATTTCCAGGTTCAAGTAGTAAATTCCAATTTCTAGTACCAGCCCCACCAGCTTGATCTTCGTTTACAATAGTTTGTATTCCTGTTGTGGAGGTTTTTATCCAAGCACTAACAGTAATTGTACTTGATATACCTGTAGCGCTAGCACCAAAATGATCTCCTACACCATCAAATTCAAAACTATATTCAGAGTACATAGCAGTACCTCTAGTTACTGTGTCAGGTACTAAATTACCTTGTGTCATTCCAGAGCTTGTACCTGTATTACTAGCACTACCATCATCTGGTATGCTCCAACTAGTAGTCCACGTAGCAGAGTCATCTAACTTCCACCAAGATACTGGCGATAAAGAAGTGAGATCGCCTGGTGTACCATTATTGTAAATTGTAGCAATATTTGCTGATTGATCAGTGTTGAATAGTGAAGCATTACTTAAACTGCCACCGAAAAACCAACTAGCACCGTGTGAAATAGAACCGATAGTAAAATTAGTGGCTGCGTAAACAAATATACCTGTATCTCCCGAAGTTGGCGTTGCAGTGTTGTCTAATACTCCATCAACATAGATTTTTAAAGCATCTGTTCCGTCTGTACCATCATAGGTTGCCATAACGTGATGCCAATTTCCGTCACTTAAAGCACCCGCAGTTGATGTATAAAGAGATGTCGAATTTCCATTAGTGTGAAATATATATACAAGTGCTTTATCATATCCAGCAGACAAAGGTCTAAAACATAAACCATAACTTCTTTGCCCACCTACCGTACCATCTTTAAATAATATTGGACCGATTGTAGTTGTTGTATCTGTTGCACCTGTTTTCATCCAGGCTGATAATGTTATTTCATCATCTAAATCTAAACTACTATCCGAGCCACAATTTACCCAATCAGTTGAACCATCAAAATCAAAAACATAATCCTTACTAACTTGATTCGGAACCGCCCATTGATCACCTAAAGCTGCTCTATCACCTTTGTAATATGCTACTGGAACTATATCTAATGCCATTGGATTTCCAACTCCAGCACCTGCGCTACCGTATAGTGTTGTTACATTAGGGGCAGATAAAGCATAATTGAATACGGATACTTCTGAGATATTACCAGGAAATAGAATATTCGCCCCATCTCTACCACTAATTTGTAAGTCGGTTGAGTTAGATAACGTACCAGTGAAAGTCCCACTTTGTGTATCATTATCAAGAACTCCATTTATATATATATTTATCCCTGTATTAACACCACTACCATCATAGGTTCCAGCAATATGATACCAAGTATCTGCAACAAATACAGTACTAGACGTACTGTATATTTCAGCAGTTCCTCTCAGTCCCATATATAATTTATTAGTATCACTTATTGAAATTTGATACCCATTAAATGGAGCATCATGATCCATTTTAGACACAATCAGTTTAAACGAAAGTGGAATTGATGATAGTTTAATCCATGCAGAAATACTAAAACTATCTCCAATAGATTTGTCTAATACATTACCCATATCAATATAATCTGCACTACCATCAAATTCAAAACTATAATTACCTACTTTGTCAGTATTAGTATTCTTCGGTATGAGCCATTGCGATGGTTGATAAGTTGTTGCCATAATTTCTTTTTAATCCCCCATTCTATACCACGCTGTAGGTGGTGTTGCAAGTTCACTTAAATCTGCTGTTTTACCAGTGGATGTTGCGTTGAATATGTCATCAATTTTGGCAGATTGATCGCTATCCCAAATTGCTACTTCATCTAAATTTGCATCCATATATGAAGATGGTGTTATATATGCGCCGATATGTGATAATGTGAATCCTCCTGTTGTACCAGCTCCTGCAGTAGCATACGAACTACCATCAAACCACCAAGTAACAGTAGAACCACTTTTAGTAATAGCTATATGATGCCAATTTCCATCTAAAATAGCTGGTACTCCAGCGTTATCTGTTTGTATATATGCGGTACTTCCATTTATTTTAGCATAAAACATTGTATTTGATGGATGATAAACGACATTGTTAGCGTCACCAGCTAGAATATATTGTGAACCAGAACCACCGCCATCTTTAAACCAAAACGAAATAGTTAAATCATTACCACTTGTTGTAAGACTAGGTACTGTAAAATAATCATCTACTCCATCAAATTCCATAGAATAGACATTATCTATATCTGCTAAACCTGTGGCTGCATATGAATAAGGATTTATGATTATTCCACTCATGAGTTATTATTTAAGGTGTTTGATATCCTATAAGAGTAACTTTAAGACCTGCACCACCTGTTGTATCTGCTATTGCAGCTACATCTACTGCTATTACATCATCTTCAGCAATTGTTTCTTGTCCCGCTGTAAAACTTGTAGAATTCGCACTAATTACAGCTGTAGCGAATGATAATGCTGCGGTATTTATAACTGTATCACCATCAGTTACATTATATATATTGACCGTAGTAGCACCTGTTCCTGTGGGAGATGTAGTTAATGATGCTTTAATTTCGGTGAGCGTAAATGCATAAGGCATTTGTATTCTAACTTTATCTACAGTTGCTGTTATATCTGTAGTTTCATCTGAACAAGCCATCATAAAACATTCCAACAAGCCACCATGTACTTTTAATCCATCTGCTACTTGCGTTAGCGAATATCTCGTATTAACTGTAGTACCAGTTTTGTAACCAACTAATTCTGTAGTTGCTACTGCTGCTTCGGATGTGAAGTCTGAAAATTTCTTTGCCATTTTATTCTGTTATTAATTCTTCACCAAGAGCTTCTGTAATCATATTAACTCCAAGTTCTGTAATTATTTCTATATCTCCAGGTGTAGGTCCAGGTTGTCCCGGTAGGTTAATAATAGCGGGTATTATATTTTTTATTCCTATTGGCATCTTAGTACAGTGCTAGTATATTAGCAGATGTTGTGTTATTTGCCAATGCTGTTAAAGTGAAGTTTTTAACCAGTATCGGCATAAATGAACCTGCGTTTACCCCAGCAAAAATAGCTGAATTATCACTTTCTAATACTACATCGATATCTCCTGCACCTCCTACATATAAACAACATCCTCTTCTTTGAGTGTTGGGTATATCAGTGTTTGTTACAAGTGCTGTAAAACCAGTTCCAGCGGCTGATGTTGTAGCAACTTGATTTGCTGTATCTCCAACTAAATATAAAGCACCTACAGTTGTTACAGTGTAATTAGTTACTAACCCGTTCGCGTCTATTTCAGTTACGGTTATAACTGCTCTATTACCAATAGCGAAACCAAATCCAGTCGGCGTTGTTAATGTTATAGTATCACCAACAACATAAGGATTAGCTCCACCGTTACCTCCACTAGTCATATTCAAACCGTGATTAGAATCAGAATTGTTTATTGCACCAATTACCACAGTTGCTGCATCATGTGCAAACACCCGTGGTTCAGCTTGCGTGTTTCCTTCTAAACCAGCGAGTTTAGGTTCAAACTGGTTATATTGTATTAATGCCATTTTTTATTTATTTTTCTTTGTCGTGTTTTATAAATACTTTTTCAGCTCCACGCGAACCGAAATATGCTACGTAAACCGTAACTAATAATGTTTTCAATAGATCAATCCAAGCATTATCCATTTCAAATAACATGTCTACAGAATCTAATACTATAAACATAGTCATACATACTGTTAAATATATCAATGCTAAAGGTCTCGTGTTCTTAGATAACCACGAATCCGACCTCATATCACTCTCCCATCTTTTAGAAATGTTATCCATTTCAGAGATATCCAGATCTAAAAGTTTAAGCGCCATTTCTTTGTCTTCAGGTGCTAATTGTTCGTCACTACTTATAAGGTTTTTTACAATACCATACACCCCACTATTAGGTAATATATCACCTATACCATCTAAAATCTTAGGTGCTTTCTCTTTCAAGAAAACACCTACTTTAGTATCTTTAAATTTCTTCTTATCTTTTTTCTCTTTTCTAGGCATTAGCGCCTCTCCTTCTAAAAGTCGTTCTTCCACCTTTTCCGCTCTTTTTTACATACTTAGTTTTTGATCTTAATCCTTTTCCGATACCATATCTACCTTTGCCTCCACCTTTTTGCTTTTTATATTTTACTTTTTTAGTTTTTTTGGTTGTTATTCCTGGAGGTGAAATAGAACCACCTTCTTCTGGTGGAGTTCCAGTTATCTTTAAAGTTTTTGGAATTTCTTTATAATAACCACCTTCGTCTCTAGCTATTTTACCACTTAAACTATATCCATACCTATGATGTTCTGTTGGAGCGCCTATTAAACCTTTCTTCACCATTTTTCTCTCTGATAAACCTTCCTCCATACCTTTTTGATATGACTTAGCTTCTTCCGTACCTGGACCCATCATCTCTATTTTACCTTTCACTTCTTCCTCACCACCATATTTTCTTTTAGAAACCCTCGCTTCCTTCTTTGCTGTTCGTTCTACTTTTCCTGGCCTAGGTTTAGCTTTTTTAACTCCTTCTGGATCTCCTGCGGCTAAACCAGGAGTTGTAACTTCCGAAAAAGCTCCTTTACCTGTTTTTGATCCTAATTTATATGTTGGCATAATTTATATGTTTATAATATATTAATTAACTTGGAGGTGTCCAAATTCCTTGATCTTTTCTTTTTTGTAAATACTGCTGCTGTAGAAGATCTTTCTTTGCCTTTTCTTCTTGAAGTTCAGTTGCAACTGGTATAACTTTCTTTTTATCTTTTGCTTCCACGCCTTTGGCTTGATTAAGTACATTTCCAGCACCATCGCTGTTGGCATTTACTTTATCAACTGTTTTTTGCATATTTTTTTTTCTGTGATCTGGTACTTTTAATTTTCCCTCAGGGCCGAGTCCTCCCCTTCCTTCTGGACCATCCTTTGGGTGTATCTTAGAATAATCAGGAGTTTCTATTGCTGGAGGATCTGGTTCCCACCAATTCTTTTTTATGGTAACTGCTTCATCCTCTTTTTCATACCACTTCTTTTTGCCATTGTTTTTCAATTTCAAATTTCTCATAATTTTTGTTTTTATAAACCCTTAAACGCATCTATGAATTTAGTTAACCCTACACCAAATCCAACACCAGCATACATTGGGTGACCTTGTGCCATTAATAATATACCAATTCCACCAGCAACTGCTGCTTGAAATAACGGTGAATTTATTACGTTTTTTATTTTATCCATGTTTTATTTTTTTCTATTTTTCATTTTACTTCCAGACTTTAACTCTGGAAATTTAGAATATACACATGATTTTACTCCGTCAGGATCAGGTGCGTTATGAGCTAATTTAATAGCTGATTTTGCTCTTTTTAAACTATTAACTGGATAGGTTCCTTCCTCCGCTCCTCCAGCTGGACCACAAAAAGACTTTACATTAGGATATTTCCCAGTATTAGAACTTCCAGGTTTCTCTCTTTTTTCTGTTAAAGTTTCTTTTTTAGCCATAATATTATTTTATCTTACTCCAGTTATAGTCCATCCACCGCGTGAACTAGGTTTATATGTAAAATCGTAATCCATTACATTTCTATTTTTATCCGCGTACTTATTGGCCCCATGTATCATATCCCCTTTTTTAGGTCCCTTTTCTATATCTACCCCAGTATACACTCGTCCTTTAGATCCTCTTCCTACGTCTTGACCAGCTAAATATACTTGTTCTCTATTTTTTTTAGTTTTTAACTTACTTTTAGTCATAGTTTATTTTTTATAAGGGAAATTTTTGTTGAACCATTGTTTGCGTTCATCACATTTACAACCACCTGGAATAAGGTTCGCTAATTTTTTAATACCAGTTGTTTTGGTAAAACGATCAATTGTATCACCTAACCCTCTATCTTTCATTCTCTATCTTCTTAATCATTTTAAAATGACAATTTGCTATTCTATCTCTAAATACAGATGTAAGTAATAAGTCACATTCACGTTTGTTAGTCATAAAGAAATTTTCAGATAGAATTGCAGGCATTCTAGTTTTCCTTAATACATAGAAAGCTGCCTCCTTATCCATATCAGAATCAGACATATCTTTCCTTAATTTATGATCAGGAAATTCAAGATCCATATAACTTAATAAAATATCCGCATACTTGTCTGATCTGGTTTGACCAGGTGACGTGTATACGGAAAAGCCATTAGCCCCTTCTTTACTAAATCCATTTGAGTGTACGGATACATATATGCTATTGTCATAGTATTCGTAAATTGCATTAGCTCTATTTACTCTTGTAGATAATGATACATCCTCCCAATCATTCACTATATCTAATGCCATTATACCAGCATTCCTACATTTACTTAAAATTCTTTGTACTATATCACGATTCCCCACTCCTTCAAAATATTGGCTACCATCGTCCCATAAAGGTGATCTTTTACCAGGCGTTACATATTCACCGGTTTTGGGGTTTAATCCACCATGCCCGGGATCTAGTAACCATATATATTTACTCATCCTCTTATTTATCATTTTTCTTCTCGTTCCTGGATTTACGCCACTTATGCAACGTATAACCTAAAGTAGCACCCATTAAGGCTATCTTAAGTACTAAATCTAAATCTGTCAATGATAATGAAAAACTAGTTATATTAGCCGCATATATCTTTAGGTCTGTGATAGTCCACATCACCTGTTAGCGTTAAGTACCGCGTTACCTTTGTACGGAATATTGTCAATACTTAAATCTGAGATAATATTGGTGTTCTTAGATTTCATAACTCTTTTACCTAATATCTTTGGTGCTTTGCTTTTATCTATTCCAGCTGGTGTTTGTTTTTCTCCGTATGTTGGCATAATCTATGTTTTAGTAAGTTTGTCTAATTGTTCTTGTGCTTCTGTAGGTACAACCTGTGTAGGTGGTTGTGGTGGTGGTGGTTGTTGGAAAATTCCAGTTGGTTGGCCTTTCATTACGTTCTGTGCCCTAGCGTCTTGATTAGGATTAAATGTAGGATTTCCTCCACCTGTTCCATTCGTAACTGGAGGAGGTGGAACAGCCGGGTTAAATGGTTGTTGTGTACTCATGGGACCTAATTGCGGATCACCTTCAGATCCTGGTCCTGTTAAATCGTATCTTCTATCTTGTGGCATAATTTATTTATTTAGTCCTTGTGCTATGTTTTTAAATTTTGAATCTCTTTTGGCTTGACGTATTGGTGTTGTTAAAGAAATATTTAATGGTGATGTATCAAATTTATGAGCACCTGGAGCAATCGAAAATTCTGGTTTATCAAATAACTCGTTTCCAAGCGCTTGTTGCCACCTACTTTCTTGACTTAAGTCTTCAGATGGTTTATAGGCATTTGGATTTGTTTCAGTGGCATAACGATCTTTATAATAATCTGTTCCTAAACCTTTTACATTTAAACTTGGTTTTGGTCTGGTGCTTTGGAAATAAGAACTACCTTTTTGTGACGTAGGTAGATCAGATCGCCATTGTCTGTCTAACTCGTTTAATTTTGCTTCTTTTTCTGCTAAATCCCATTTACCTTTTTGCGATTTTTCCATTTTTTCCGATGCTAATTTCTTCTCTTCATCTGCTTTTTCTTTCGCCATTCCTGCTTCTGCACCTTTCTTACCATACTTCATTTTAGCAATTTGCTTCTCTCCTTTTGCTTTAAGTTCCTCAGCTTTA
>Ga0098033_1000464_pt1 | contig 18513 bp, 19 predicted proteins | sample 1_EtaG_FD_75049 | JGI IMG/M metagenome (GOLD analysis project Ga0098033, IMG submission 75049) | Marine viral communities from the Subarctic Pacific Ocean - 1_ETSP_OMZ_AT15124 metaG | ecosystem: Environmental > Aquatic > Marine > Oceanic | place: Pacific Ocean | collected 2015-01-07
AGCTGCAGGAGCTACACTAGCTGCAGGAGCTACAGCACTAGCAACAGCAAGAAATATCGGTGGTGTATCATTTGATGGATCAGCAGACATAGATCTTCCGGGTGTTAATTCAGCTGGAAACCAGGATACTTCTGGTACTGCAGCAAATGCTACACTAGCTGCAGGAGCTACAGCACTAGCCACAGCAAGAAATATCGGTGGTGTATCATTTGATGGAAGTGCAGATATAGATCTTCCGGGTGTTAATTCAGCTGGAGATCAGGATACTTCTGGCACTGCAGCTACAGTTACAAACGCAACTTTTACAACTGCTCTTACAGTAGATACAGGAACATTAACCTTAACAGCTAATTCAGCTGATGATTCTGTCTTAACAGTAGGTGCTGGTGCAGTTTCGGTAGCAGGCTCAAACACAGGCGATCAAACATTACCAACTGACTTTGTATCGGCTGCCAATGGTGGGACTTTTGGTGGTGCAGTTACAATGGGTAGTCTTACTTCAACAGGTATAGATGACAATGCAGATGCTTTAGCTATTACTATTGATAGTTCAGAAAGAGTCGGCATCGGGACAGCGAGTCCTGCAGCACAACTCCACGTGACAGGATCAATACACAATGGTGTGCCAGTATTTAAAGTCGAAGGAACGTCAGGTTCACTATTTGAGATATCTGATACGTTCGAGGGGACACTCTTCTCTGTCAATGATAAAGAAGGCAAACCAATAATTGATGCTAAGGCTGATGGAACAGTTTCGTTTTCTTCGACATCTGGAAGTCAGATGGAAGCGATAGCTTCACCGGAAGTTGGGTCAATCGTATGGCAGTCAGAGACTGGATCACTCTATGTCTATAATGGAACAGCATGGAGGTCATTATTTTATTCATCACAGGTAGGCTCTCCTCTTACAATTTTTAATGCTGATGTCAATGCTAGTGCTGCAATTGCAACATCAAAGCTTAGTGGGGCAGTTACAAGTATCAGTTCCCATGGGTTAGGATCTGCTGCGACAACGGCTGCGTCAGCTTATGCTACATCAACACAGGGAGCTACAGCAGATACAGCTCTTACGAATGCAGCAACAGCTCAAACACAGGCTACACTTGGGGTTACGAATGCAGCTACGGCTCAAGCTACAGCAGATACAGCTCTTACGAATGCAGCAACAGCTCAAACACAGGCTACGCTTGGTGTAACTAATGCAGCAACAGCTCAAACACAGGCTACGCTTGGTGTAACTAATGCAGCAACAGCTCAAACACAGGCTACGCTTGGTGTAACTAATGCAGCTACGGCTCAAGCTACTGCAGATGCGGCACTACCAAAAGCAGGCGATACAATGACAGGCAACATTACAATGGGTGGTAATGATATTAATCTTGGTAGTGGTGGTCAAATAAGATTTCATACAGCCACAAATGTAAGTACTGATGGTCATTATGGTATTTCGGGAAATGATGTTTTTGCTGATACAATAAATAGTGGTTATAGTGCCGACCCATTAGAATTAGTTTATTACAGAGGGAGTGAAGTTAGAATAGGTACAGGGGCAAATGGTTCAAAGGCATTGAAAGCAGGTGCATTATATCAAGGTGGAAATGTTGTATTAGATGCAAGTAACTACTCCTCTTATGCATCACCTACATCTCACGGACACGATAGATATATGAAAAGTGGAGCAGATTCAAGCATTTCGGGGTGGAGTGTTGACGCATATCGCAATGGAAGTGGTACTTCACCTCATATTTATTTTTCCCATGATGGTGGTTATGGAATGCACCTTAATACCTATAATGCTTCTTCGGGTGTGTATGCTTTACAAATTTCCAATAATGTCAAAGACCTTTTGTATGTAAGAAATGATGGTGTGGTTCAAGTAGATGGCGGGAATCAAGTTCTCCATGCGGGCAACTACTCCTCTTATGCCCTCTCATTGTCTGGTAACTCAACATCTGCTGTTCAATTCAAAAGAGTTGAGATAAGAGGTGACAACTATAGTGGCTCTGTAACCGATGGGACTTTGACATTCTGGGGTACAGGAGGTTCAACGACTTCACGGATGCAATTCAAACCGAATGCTAATTTTGGAAATCACGGATATTGTGACAATTCATACAATACATATTTTGACATGGATACGACTGGGCGTGGATGGATATTCAGAAACGCAACAACCTCTACTAATGTCTTTTCAATATCCAATCGTGGTGAAATATATGCAAATAGCGATTGCACAATTGGTGGGAAAGTCGGCATCGGGACAACGACTCCAACAGGGACGCTTCACGTGTATGGTGCCGGTCATCCAACTTCAACACCAGTATTTAAAGTACAGGGATCTTCAGGATCGTTGTTGGAAATTCAGGACACTTTTGAGGGAACACTCTTCTCTGCTAATGATAAGGCTGGAATACCAATATTAAAGGCAAAGGCCGCCGGCTACATAACTATGAATCACGTATCAGCTAGCCAGATGGAGGCGATACCTTCACCTGAGCTCGGAGCACTCTTATTTAATACGACATCAGGATCATATTCTGTATTTGATGGAACTGACTGGAGAAATATAGCAAATACATCTGCAGGTGATGTCGGCATCGGGACTGCTACGCCAGCTGAAAAATTAGATGTTATTGGAAACATAGCTGTTACTGGGAATATTACAAGTAGTTCTGGGATGAAAGTTAGTTTTGATACCAATGCAGCTGATGATACTACTGCAGGAATTTATTGGGATGGCACAAGTGCGGCATACGGTATATTTCGAGAGTCAGGTACATGGACACGTCCCTTGAGAATTGCTTTTCATACTGGAATAAAAATGGGTGCAAACGCAACGTATGGTGGTATCAGAATGTATAGCGACTATGATATGGCTACGCCATTGTTTACCGTAGGTGATGCTGACACTCATGTAAGGGTGAAAAATGATTTGTATGTTGGCGAGAAGGTAAGTGCTAGCAAGTTGTCAATTGGTGATAGCCCATGGGGAGGTACATTTGGACTCAAGAAAAGTGTATATAATGATGCAGTATCTAGAATAGTGAATTCAAATTCTGTTGGATATGGAGTGGCTATATGGGCGGCCAATGGTGACGGTAAATACTCTTTAAGGCTTGTAGACTATGATGGATCGCCTAATAGGTTTACATTTTATGGAAATGGCACAACCTCACCAGCAGATATTTCTGACGAAAGAATTAAAATGAATATCACAGATTTTGATGGTGATGCATTAAGTAATATATTATTCTTATCTGGAGGTCTGAAAACTTTTAATTGGAGAGATAGTCATGGAAGTGATGATACTCATTTGGGTTGGAATACTCATACTGGATTTATTGCTCAAACATTATTAGCATCATCTGATAATAGTGTTAAAAGATTAGTACACACACCAGTTGATGATTCAGATATGACTGAGAAGGACAATTATTACCTTGATTACAAAGGTATAACCGCACAATTAGTTCGAGCAGTTGCGCAGTTGGAAGCTCGCATTGCAGAACTGGAGAACGCACAATGAAAATTAGTGGTACTGCTGGACCAATGGATGGTAGTACACCTGATGAGGCAGATGAGTGGAAGAAGATATAGAATTGATTCAATTTAAAGTTTTTTGTTATTTTCATCAATTAATTTAATATATATAAACAAATAGTTACGGAGAAAGTTGTATGTCAAGTTCAAAAAAACGAAAACAATTACTAGAAATTGTTATGAAGACACCTATTGCAATGTCACCATTTCAGATAGAAAATTTTGTTGTAAGAAATCAAATAACAAATATTAGACAGATTAGACAGTTATTTTTAGAGTTAAAAACTCGAAATGAGTCTAAGAGGACTACTGTATTTAATAGACGAAAGGCTGAACAAGAAATAAAAATCTTAGAAGAACGTATTGAAAAGAAGCCTGACGGTCCAAAAAAGGAGTTATTAAAGATAAAACTCGAAGAGAAGATAATTAGTCTTAAAGGTGCAGAGCATGCACTAGTACATTGTGATAAGGAGATGGAACCACTTTTAAAGATGTTAGAGGTTGCATCTGAGTTTGTGGACTTAGATAACATACAGGAAATAATAGATACTGATGAGAGAGATTATTGGGTGAAACGTTTATCAAAACAGGCGGCGCTTGATATGCTTACAACTGGTGTTGTTGGAACCGGTAATATGGATGCAATTATATCTATGCCTGAGGAAGAACAAATACAGTGTCTTGCTGCAGCTGTAGATTATAATGCTAAGCTTAAGTTAGGAATGCAGAATATAGAGAGAAAAGTTCTGGGTGGTGCAAATCCTAACACAGATCTATTAAGTGAGGGACCTGATAAAGATGAAGAGATAAAAGAATTACCAATAAAAACAGAGTTTGATAATCTTCTTTTTTCAGATTCTATAAAAAAATTAAAGTAGGTGATCTATGAAGTATATTTTATATCAGATTCCTGATACTGATCCAAAACCTCCATCAGGTGTAAAGCAGTTTGGTGTATGTGACAAATATAACACAGGAATGATACCAGATGATTTTCTTCATTTGCTTGATATAGAGCGCTATAAAGTAACATTTATAACAGAAGGGACAGCAAGAGCATATCTTTGGTATTCAAATACTGGAGCATCATATAAGGTGAAAGAGGAAGAGACATTATCCCTGCCAAATGCACAGATAGTATTTAAGACAAAAGATAGAGTTTATGCTACAGAAGAAGAGATTAAAAATTCTATTCTTTTAACAAAAGAGATAAAGAAGAAAAAATATAAATTAAGATTTGATAAAAAGTTTTTAGAACTCAAGTCAGCTTATTCTGAATTAGAATGGGAGCATAATAATAGTGATAAGTATAAGCTAACAAAAGATCTGTATGATGAGCTACAGGAAAATCTTAAAGCTATTGATGCTGCAACAACGATGAATGAGCTTGTTATGTTTGATCCTATGAGGGAATTACACGATTCGGTTTTAGATGATGAGGGAATGCACGGGGAGGGATAAATGAAAAAAAATATTTTTTCTCTTCCATTAAATCCAATATTAACAGAAGATCAGTTTAATGGGACATTTATTCCATTTGTTACTGAGTACAAGGATTGGATTTATGATATCTATTTCACTTGTAGGGTCCCACCATTCACACAAGATGCAATGGGAGCAATCATTCAGAAGTCTGATAGGAAAACAGTATTTGAAAATGCGATGTCAATTCAGGAGCAGACTGGTATAAGAATTAGTGCAACATTTAATAATGTTAATGTGTCTCCTTCATGGGACAATTATCAAATGTTTTGTGAAAATTTAAAACCGTTGTATGATCAAGGACTGAGGAGTATGACAATACCTCACGGTCACTGGGTTGCGATGGGACTGAAGGATCTGTTTCCAGAGATGGAAATAAAAAATACTATTTTGAGAAAAGTGGCAACGGCTCAAGATTATGTTTATAATGCAGAGCAGGGTTTTGATTACATTAATTTAGATAGAATTCTTATGAGAGATTCTGATGAACTCTCAAATATTCGTAGGGCACAAAAGTATATTGAAGATAAGCACGGTAGATATGTTAAGATAGCACTGCTAACAAATGAAGGATGTTTGGGAAGATGCCCTGTTATGGATGAGCACTATTCATATAATAATCTGCGGCAGGAACACGAAACGCCATACTTCAGACATGAAATTTCTAAAGTGACGTGTGTGTATAAGTGGGAAAAAGAAGATCCAGCATTTTTCTTTAAGGTAGCAACTATTCCTCCATTTAGAAAAGAGTATGATGAACTGTTAGAGTATGTTGATATTTTTAAGATGCACGGAAGAGATAATATTGGTAGGTTAGAAGAGACATTTGATATAATAATGAATTATGCAAAGGGTGAAGAATTATTAACTCCATTAGAATCATCATATAATAAGAATAATCAAAATTTGAAGTTAAGAACTATAGCTCATCTAGATGGAGTTCCTGTTGATGAATTGAATGGTTGGAGAAAATTTATTAAGAATTGTAAATTTAATTGTTGGGATTGTAATTATTGTGATCGTGTTGCCGAGTCCAAAAGAAAAAAATATAATGATTGATTTAGAGGCACACATAAAGGAGTCGCTAGAACACTCTTACTATGAGGTGTCTAAGATTCCTGAAACAGTCTATAATATTCCAGGACTTACTAGCAATAAGGTGAGGTGTTTTTTAAATAATATTTGCACAATTAAAAATATATGTTATCTTGAGTTGGGTGTTTATCGAGGTGCGACATTTTGTTCTGCAATTTATGGAAATACACTTAATGCTGTAGGAGTAGATAATTGGAGTAGTCCTGTATTAAAACCATTTAGATCTGATATGTGGACTGAGTGGGATGAGAGTGTTACAAGGGGTGATCCGAAAGAGGAATTCTTAAAGAATGTAAAAAAATTTAAGGGTACAAATGATGTGTCCGCTTATGATGCAAATTATTGGGATTTTGATCTCAAACAATTAAAGACCAACATAGATGTCTTATTCTATGATGGTGAACATAAGTATAGAGATCAGTATCAGATGCTGACAAATTTTTATAACGACTTCTCAGATAAATTTATTTTGATTATTGATGATTGGAACTGGGAACAGGGTGGAATTTTTGATGCTATCGATGATTTAAATTTGTTAGTTTCATTTGATAAGCAGATTTATACTACAGGTGAAGATCCACAAGATTATTGGAATGGACTTGGAATATTTTTGTTAGAAAAAAATGATAGAAGGAGCGTATAAGTGAGATCATTAATTAGTTTCTTAATATTCCTATCAGTTCTATTTGCCTCTAGGGGAGATGATTTTGATAGATTTCAAACAAATATATTCATAAAGTATGATAGTCAAAATACAACAATAGGACACAGATGGTATCCATATCTATCTTCTACATTTAATCAGTATACACAAACTATTATTAGACATGATTTTTTTGATAGCCCATATAGAATAGAGTATCGTCGCGTTGATAAGGGAACAGCATCAGAAGATTGGTATAGATTTCAGTGGAAACATTTTAAGTTGAAGAATTTATGGTATAATTCTAGATTCGAACACAGACGTAGGCAACAACAGAAAGATAACATCTTTAGATACAGGCCACAATTTGGGATCAGAGGAGGAACATATTTAACATTTGAACCTCATTTTCAATATACATATAAAACTGAAGAGTTTAAGCATTCACATACACAAATATTTATTGGTCATGAATTATTTCAAAAGAGAGGCATGAAAATTATACCATTCTTTGAAATAGATACTGATGAAGATTTTAACTTTGATTTTATATTTCTTGGTGTAGATATAAAATGGATTGTAAGATCATGATTGAATTATTTTTAAATAATCAGTGGTACTTATTTTATTTGCTTGTAATAATGTTCGTTTCTGGATTTGTTAAAGATAAGGGATATTTAAATCAAGCTTTTAATTGGATTAATAAACACTTAAAAAATAAGAAAGCTATTGTTGCAATCTTATCATTGTTTGGTGGCATACTTCCAATACCTGGGAGAGTAGCAGTCTCCGCGGGACTCTTAGATACAATAGCATCTAGAAAAAAAGAATCCAGATCAAAGTTTGGAATTATTGGTTATCTAGCAACACATCACTATTACTTATGGAGCCCATTAGAAAAGACAATTATTCTTCCTATTGCAATATTAGGATTATCTTATTTTGAAGTATTAAGATATACTTTTCCTCTGCTATTAGTTTCAATTTGTTATATAGCATACTATATTATTTTTAAGATAGATGGATCAGATATTCAATTTGATAGCTCAAGAAAAAGTTTATCTCCTGTTGTAAGATTAGACTGGTTATCATACATAAACATAAAATTACTTGTAACAGTAGCAGTGATTATCGCTTTATCAAATTTTATTGGGACATACAAACAAGTGTTATATGATTATGTCTTAGGATTTCCAAACGTATATGTCGCTGCAGTAGTAGGATTTTTAGCATCAGTTGCACTTGGTTCATCTGGAAAATTTATTGGTATTACAGTTTTATTGACACAGTTGTATGGCTTAGAGTATTTTACAATGTTATTTGCTGTTGAGTATGCTGGATATTTAGTGTCGCCAACACACAAGTGCACAGCAGTTGGAAAAGTATACTTTGGCACACCAATTAAGGATTATGCTATTGTGTTGGGATCTTGGGCAGTTCTTATATTACTTGTGGGGATTATTGTATGAATAATAGATTTGCAGTTATTGGAAAGAATGTTTCAAATAGTATGAGTCCTCATTTATTCAATTGGATGTATAAAAAATTAGAATGGGATACAGCGGAAGGCTTTAGCTATGATGCAATCAGTGTTGATAATGAGGAAGATATTGAGGCAGCAATAGAAGAGTATAGGGGTGTTAATGTGACAATGCCGTATAAGAAGTCCGTGACAAAATTTACTGTAAGATTTGAATCTATATTTCCAAATGTTAATTGTTTGATACATGAATGGGACGGATGGATTGGTAGGAATACAGACTGGGGTGCATTTTTGATGACATTGTATGATGAGTATATTGATCCAAGGGCACATAAATTTCTTTTGTTTGGAGACGGTGATGTATCAAAGACGATTCAGAAGTGTCTTTCTGGAAATATAGAGGTTGTGAACAGGGATAAAGAAAAGTTCCAACGCTTAGTTGAAGAACAGAATGATCCAGCGATAATAATAAATTGCACACCTCTCACACATGAATCACCTTTGTTGAGTTCTAATATTTATGAAAAACATATACTATACGATTTAAATTATCATAGGTCAGTATTTTTAGAGGAGGGCAAGTCAAATGGAAATAGGACAGTGGATGGAGTATCAATGTTCGTTTATCAGGCACTTGCATCTATATGTAATTGGCAGGCAAGACCCGCTATGAAGCATGCAGCAAAGACAATTGGTCTTGATAATATTAAGGCTTTTGTAAGGGAACAATTAAATAGTACGTAATATTTATATAAAATAGGAGTTTAGTAATGGCTATATTTGATGATATGAAAACAATAATGGGAAGACTCGTGAATTATACATCACAGAGTATACATGAGGCGTCAGTATTAGAGGTCGCAGCTAGTGCTAGTGCCTTAGATCCATTAGCAATATCTTCTTGTGATCGTGGTTTTGGTGATGATCCAAACGAGGAGCCCTATCCAATAACATCAGTACATGCGTCATATGCGAGTGGAAGCTATTGGTGCAGTACGGGTTGGATATATGATTTTCCTTCTGGAAGTTACATAGAATATTCAGTAGGCGAAGCAGAGTAGGAAGATAAGATGGCACTTCACTTCGCAAAGACAGAAGATATTCATCGACTCTACTCACATGCTGCATCGTATAAGTACAGAAATGTTTTTACGAAAGGCTATATCATGTCGGGATACAGAGCATCTCATCATAGGAATGCCGTAAATAGATTTTATAATTCAACAGATACGAATGCGAACTTAGGAACTAATGTTATGACGAACACTGGTGCGTATATCTGTGGTGCGGAGTCACCTAATAATGGATATGCATTTGGTGTATCTAATACTTGGGGTGCATCAGTTGCAACAACAGAACATATAAAGTTTGCAACTGAGACGTGGGGTGTTGATACTGCTCATAATATGACAGTGAGTAGGCACAATAGTGACTCAATGAATGCTGAAGAGGCAGCTTATCTTACCGGCGGTGGATCAGCAACGACAGATAAGTTAGATTATACGACAGAGACTATGACCAGTTCAGGCACAATGGCGTCATGCCCCGGTGGCAATGCTGCAGGCTATGGCGCAATAGCAAGTGATCTCTATGGAATACAGAATAATTCAACCAACAATAGAATATTGACATTCTCAACAGATACGTGGTCTGGTAATGTTGGAACGCAAGGGTCAGGATGGGCCAGCCCAGGACAGAATTGGGGATTAAATACAAAGGAAGGTTTTGGATATTTTATCGGTGGAAATGCTAATACCACTGGCAGAAAAATGCAGCAAGTTTATTACGCTACAGCTAATACAGTTGCAGTTTCCACTTATCCCTCCGGTTGGTTTGATAGCACAGGAGGTTGGAGTAGCGGAGCGTACTATCAGGGTGAGACAAATAATGTAGCCGGGCACAATCACGGAAGAATACTCGGAGGCTTTGATACATGGGACTACTCAGGCTTAGGCGGCCACTCACAGAATATATTTGCATTTAAGATAAATTATAGCAGTCACACTGTTACAAGGGAGACGTCACTGGACATGATTGGTTATGATAATGGACCGAGTGGACAAAATAGTACTGATGGAACAGGCAATGGAGGCTCTTCGGGTGCTCCAGCCGCAGCGAGATAGAAATGGATTTATACGAATCAGATATACAGACAAAATTAGATACACTAAATAATGATCCTCTTGATTCATCAGGAGTTGATACATTTATGAGTGAGGTTACTGCACTACACACTGATATTACAGCAGAGTTTTATTCTGTGACGCCAATGAGTGATCCACTTCTTCAACAGAAATCAATACGGATATCCGGATCAGGAGGTTATTTTGCAGAGTTATCATATGTGGGTTTATCCCCTGTAGGATGGAAGTGTATGAATAAGAACGGTTGGGAGATTACATAGAAGAGAATAAAAAACTCATGCTCATCGCTGGTCCATGCTCAGTGGAAGATGAATCATTTATTAGGTTATGCATAGATCTTAAGGTAGTAGGAGCAACACATATAAGGGGCGGAATTTATAAGCCGAGAACTAGTCCTTACTTATTTCAGGGTATTGGTGATAGCGGAATACCAATACTGATGGAAGCGAAGAAAGAGGTTGGATTACCAATTGTTAGTGAGGTACTCGATCTAGAGTCAGCAGAGAAGATAGTTGACGTTATTGATATTTTTCAGATTGGAACAAGGAATATGCAAAATTTTAGTTTGCTTAAATCTATTGGAAAATTTGGAAAACCTGTATTGCTGAAGAGAGGAATGGCCGCGACGATAGATGAGTTTATTTATGCATCAGATTATCTTTTAGAGGGAGGTTGCAAGGAAGTTATTCTGTGTGAACGTGGAATAAGAACATTTAATACTCATGTTAGGACGACATTAGATGTGAGTATTATTTCTGCAATAAAGAAAAATAGTGATATGAAAATAGTTGTTGATCCAAGTCATTCAGCAGGACACAGAGATTATGTTCAGTCACATGCCCTTGCGGGCATAGGTGCTGGCTGTGATGGGTTAATTGTTGAAGTACATCAAAATCCTAAAAAATCTATCACAGATCCGGATCAGGCAATTACAGTAGAAGAATTTAAAACAATAGCAGATAAGAGTAATGATATATGGAAGATAGCAAAATAAAATATTTACCATTAGATAAGTCATGGTATATTAGATTATGTCTTCTGTCACTAAAAGAAAATGATAATCAAGTTATAGATTTTTTAGATAAGAAAAAGCTGAGTAATGATTTAAAAGTAGCTGTCAATGCAGTAAAATATTGGAATACTGGTGAGTATGTTCACGTTGGGGAATCAGCTACACTATTAAGATTTTTAAAATTCTATTGTTGGCACAATAATATAGACAAGCATTTTATTATGGGCCCTATGCTAAGAAAGCGAGAGATTTGTAATGATAGTGATATAGTAAATTGGCCGATAGAAAAATTAATAGAATTAGATTATGGAACTTCACAGTGGGTGAGTGCTGCAATGTTAGTTAGAAAAGATATGAATTTGTACCATCCAGAGGGAACAAATGCTAATAAGAAAATAAATCTCACAAGGGCGGCGTTACATCTTTGGTACCACACGGGAGATAGAATTAAGATTGTTATAGATGAAACAATAAAGAATCAGGCAAGTTATTTCTTAGGTCATATTAATGATTTTGAAATTACTACTGCAGAAGATTATTGTTTCGCAAGAGCTTTTAATCTAATGACACAATTAGAAGGAAAAGAATTATGGCCTCAATTAGTCAATCATGAGTCAAATAGACTGGAAGAGATGGAAGTACAAATAAATAAGACAGTAGTTTCATCCACTGATCACAGGGTTGTTCAAGCATTAGCATTAAAAGCAAAGAAGAACAATAGATTGAATGTGAATATTCTCTATCCTGAGTGTGTTAATAAAAGCTGGCCAGAATTTTGGAAATTTCATGCGACGACTTAGATTTTTAACATCTGGAGAATCACACGGAAAGGGATTGCTTGGTATAATAGACGGTATTCCTGCTGGTGTTGCTATTAATGAAAATTATATTAATGAACAACTTCATCGGAGGCAACAAGGCCCTGGAAGAAGTTCAAGAATGAAGCTTGAAAATGATACTGTTGAGATATATGGAGGTGTGAGAAATGGAAAAACAATTGGAGCGCCAATAGGCTTGATAATAAAAAATGTAGATAATAGAAGCGTAGAGAAAGTAACAGTTCCCAGACCAGGTCATGCTGATTTAGCTGGAATTAATAAGTTTGGATTCAATGACATCAGAGATGTTAGTGAAAGAGCTTCTGCTAGGGAGACAGCAATGAGAGTTGCACTCACATCAATATGTAGAAAAGCTTTAGTAGATATTGGTGTGAATATAGATAGTGTTGCAGAGGATGAATTACGTTATGTGATTGATGCAAAGAAGAAAAAAGATACTGTAGGTGGAAGATTTGAGATTATAATTGAGAACTTGCCTTATGGTCTTGGATCATATACACATTGGGACAGAAAAATTAATGCTGAACTAGCTAAAGCTGTTTCTTCTATTAATGGTATTAAGGGTGTAGAAATAGGAATAGGTTTTGGGATGGCATATCGTTTTGGAAGTGATGTACATGATGAAATCTTAGAGAATGGAAAAAGAACGACAAATAATGCAGGTGGAATAGAAGGTGGAATGACAAACACACAGCCGTTAGTAGTTCGTGGTGTGATGAAGCCATTAAGCACACTTATGAAACCAATGGCATCTATTGATATAGAAACAAATAAAAAAGTTTCTGCATTTAAAGAGAGATCTGATATTTCTGTAGTGTATGCAGCTTCAGTGATTGCTGAAGGAATGGTCAATTTTGTTATTTTAGATTTTTTATTAGAAAAGTTTGGTGGTGATTCTATGAAACAACTTAAAGATCACATGAAGAAGACAGCTGTATGGTAATTTTTCTTGTAGGTATGCCGTGTAGTGGAAAAACAATAGTTGGAAAGCGCTTAGCTAAGTCATTAGGTTTTTCATTCTTAGATACTGATAGAGAGTTTCAAAAATTGATCAAGGTTAATCCGTCAGAATTTAGAAATTTATTTGATGAGAAAGAAAAGTGGTTTAGACAGCTAGAGGAAAAAGTTATTTCTATCGCTTCAAAGAGAAAAAATACAGTAATTGCAACAGGAGGTGGTTCTATTTTATCTAAGAAGAATAGAAAGATTTTTCATGATAATTATACGTTTTTTGTAGATTGTGATTTAGCTGTAATCAGTGAGAGGATAAAAGATAGGATTATTTTAGCTGATAAGAAATTTAAAGAGGTAAATGAGTTATGGGAAGAAAGAAAAAAATATTATAAAGAATTTGATAATGTTATTTTGAGTGCTGATTATCCAATTTTAATTGGTTATGATATTCTTGGTGTATTAAAACGAGTATCAAATTATTTTATATCTTGCTCATTCCCACTTATTGATAAAGATTTAGGATTAAACGGTAATATCGAATATGTTTCTGATGGTGAAGAGTTAAAGACAATAAAAAATTTAGGAGTTTACTACAACAAGTTATTTGATATGAAATTAGACAGATATAGTACAGTGTGCTCTATAGGCGGTGGTACTATGGGAGATTTCTTTGGATACTTATCAGGAACATTTATGAGAGGGATAAGACATATAATGGTTCCTACTACATTACTGTCTATGGTCGACTCTTCTGTGGGAGGTAAGACTGGTATCAACTTTGGCAATATTAAGAATGGAGTAGGTATGTTTTCTAATCCAAACTCAGTCATAATAGACACTAAGTTTCTAGACAGTGTTCCAGAGGATGTGTTAGCTTCTTCTATGTTTGAGGTAATGAAGTATGGATTCATATATGATTCATCACTCTTAGATTTTGATGGTGATAAAAAAGATTTAATATTAAAGTGTTTGAAGATAAAGTTAAAATTCGTTGAAGATGATCCTTATGATTTTGCCAATAGAAGATTCTTAAATTTTGGTCACACAATTGGACATGCTCTAGAACTAGTACATAATTTGAGGCATGGTGACGCTGTGGGATATGGTATGTTGTGTGAGCTTCATCTATCACACATAAAAGGTCTTCTATCAAAAGACATGCTAGAGTACTGCGTACATAAAATATCAGAGCATAATCTTCCAAAATTAGATATTAATGCTGATAGAGTTATGGATGTGTTATATTTAGATAAGAAAAAGAATGGAAGAAAAATTAATTTCGTGTTATTAGAAGATCTAGAGAAGCCAGTAATTTCTAGTAATGTTTCTGAGGAAGATATAAGGAGTATTTTAGATGTCACTATCACCAAAGTGTGATGCATGTAAAAAGGAATTAAAAGAGTACGGTGCATTATTATTTAGCCCACCTATGGGCGCGCCACCTAAAAAAAATAGAACACGAAAGTTCCATATATGTGTTGACTGTTATAATTATATAAAACGTATTATGGAAAAGGAAATGTCACATGGCTAGATACCCATTCGCCGAATCAAGGTCGGTAATAGGCCCTCAAACAGCATATATGTATAAGAGAATATTCTCACGTGGCTACGTAATGGGAGGTTATAAGAATAGTGCTGCATGGAATACTGTCAATATGGCAAATTATGCTACAGAGACTATGGTTAACAGGGGAAATATAATGACTATTGCTGGTAATTATATTGATGGTGCCTGTAGTCCCACTACAGCATATGCCTGGGGCTTACACAATACGGCAAACACAACATCCGTAGTTGCAAATTATATGAGATTTAGTACGGATACGACGTGTGCAGCAGACTCTGGAATGAATATGAAAACAACTAGAACAGATTTTGTATCGCCATCATGGCCAGAACACGCAGCATACCCAACTGGTGCTGCCAGCGCAAACACCGATAAGTTTGATTATTGGACAGAGACAATGGCTGCTGCAGGCACTGTAGGCACTAGTGGTTTTACAGCGGCATATGGCGGCCAGATTTTTGATGATGAAAGAGGAATATGCCAGGTTGCAGCAGCGTACAGAATGTTAGTGTATGCCACTGAGACATGGTCAGGGGGCAGTTGGACATCAGCTTTATCGAGCTACGCATATCACACAAAGGGACAGTCAACGAAGGCAGGACATGGATACTGGTGGGGATATCACGTTAGCAGTACAGATACTGGAAGAAGGATAGATAAGCAGTCATATTCTACGCAGTCTGTGACAGTAGGCCCGAGTGGCAGTCCTGGAAATGGACAGGTATTAAGACAGGCAAATATTAATGGAAGTGCATCCTCTCCAGGAAATACTGAGACAAATAATACTATTGGTCAGGATAAGGGTTACGCCCTAGGCGGCTATGATCATGGTACACATGGACAGAATAATTATAGTCAGACAATACAGGTACATACTGATGTTGTGTATTACGTAGCAGGTTTAAACATGATCGGACATGATGGCGCTAGTTCTGGCGCACCGTCACAGACATAGGAGATTATAGAATGGCTAGACCAAATTATTATGATGTTGGATACCAGGCCGGCCCCCAAACGGCATACAAGTATAGGGTAATATTCAGTAGAGGCTTTATAATGGGAGGTTATAAGTCATCCTCTCCCTGGAGAACAGTGAATAGACACTATAACAAGACGGATACCAATTATAATCTCGGTGATTTATTAACAAATAGTTGTTCATATGTCGATGGCGCGTGTTCACCTACGACTGGATATGCTCTGGGATGTCATGGTTTGACCTCCGGTCATCATGGAAGTTCTACTAGAATAGAGGCAATATTATTTTCCACAGAAACAATGTTAACATACGATAGTGATAGAGATATGAAGACGTCTAGAGCAGGATTTGATGCAGCACAGAGCGAAGAGTATTTCTGGGTCACTGGTGGCGGAAGTGATTCTACTGATAAGTTTCAATTTGTAACCGATACAATGTATTCTGCAGGTACTACAGGCACATGTTCAGAGAATTTACTTGATGGTGGTGCTGTGGAGGACAATGTTCTGAGTCACAAGGGATATTGGCATGATGATGGTGCCGCTACTGGTGCTATACTAACATTTGCTAATGATACTTGGGCAGACTGGGGAAGTCTATCAGGAGGATTAGTATCGTACTGTACTAAGGGATTGGAGACTAAGGAATCGTCTGCTTTTGGTTACTTTATAGCACACCACGGAAATGATAGAAGGGTAACAAAGTTGACGTATGCGACTTCTTCTAATCCAACAGTATCAGTACTCACAGATGCTGAGCCGTCCTCAATAGGCTCATATCAGAGTGAGACGATGAACTGCACAGGACAGAATAATGGAAGAATGATAGCAGGGTATAATGGCGTACAGAATAATATGTCTCAGAAGATAAATTTTATCACAGATACAGTGACAAGGGAATCTACACTGGATGCAATAGGTCATGATGGCGCTAGTTCAGGTGCACCATCTCAATCACCGTAAAATTTTTTAACTTTTTACAGATTTTCTTAATATATATTAAAGAACAATGTTACAATTATAAGGAGTTTTAAACATGGCAAGTCAAACAGAAATTAAATTCAGTGACGAAGAAATACAGTCCTTAGCAGGTATTCAGCAAGGCTATCAGGAGATGCAGCTAAAGATGGGTGGACTTAAGATGCAGCAAATTGCTCATGATAGAAATGACGAACGTCTAGCTGACCTCGAAGGTGCTTTAATGGATGAGCTAAATGAATTAAATGAAAATGAACAGAAAGTTGCTCAGGATTTGAGTGATAAGTATGGTGCAGGTTCATTAAATCCTGAGACAGGCGTATTTACACCTTCACCTGTAGAGGAAGAAGCAGCTGTTGAAGAAGTAAGTACTGACGAAGATTAATATGGCTAAGAAGAAAGAAGTCAAATTTACTGATGAAGAACTTGGTAAGATAAACGAAGTCCAACAAAAATATAGTCAGATACAAGCAAACTTAGGACAAATAGCTTTTCAAAGGGTTATGGTTGAGCAGCAGATAGAGCAACTAGGCGATCAACAGCTTGAGGCAGAGGATGCTTTACAAGCTAATCAAGAATCTGAACGTGAGTTAGCAAGATCTTTGAATGATGTATACGGGCCAGGATCTCTTGATCCTGTATCAGGTGTGTTCACACCAACTGAAGAACCGTCAGAATAATTCTATTCTCGACCGGGTTTTACACTTAATATCATTTTCATTCTTTTAGTGTATATTTATCTTTGAAGTAATAGTAATATATGCTTTAATTAATTAATTAAATGGAGAACTCAAATGGCAGAGAGAATCGTCTCACCGGGCGTATTTACACGTGAAAAGGACCTTTCTTTTCTTCCTCAGGGAATTGCAGAGATTGGAGCAGCATTAATTGGACCAACTAAAAAGGGTCCGGCTTTTGCTCCAACAGTTGTTAGAAATTTTTCTGATTTTGAAGAAATGTTTGGTAGTTTGGACGAGAAATATTACGTTCCGTTCACTGCTCGTGAGTACTTGAGAAGCGCTGGAACCGTTACTATTGTACGTGTTCTTGGCATTGGTGGATATTATACAAATGTGGTACAAATTGCTGCTAATAGAGTAGGAGAATCTGATAAGCAGGTTTTTGCAGTATTGGCACCAAGCAATTTAGTCGTATCAGCTACTGATCCCCTAGCCGCAACAGCAGTTTCTGGAACAATGGATGCTTTCAGTGTATCTTCTGGAAGTTATCAGTTTTCGGCATCATTCTCATCTACGAGCAATAAATACATAAAGGATGTCTTTAGTGATAATCCTTTATCAACAAAAGCACAGGGTAAAAACTCACCCTATTATTTATACAAATACTTTGAAACTAGTGCAACGGTACACACATCTGGTGCGTCTACTGTTACTGGTTCAACATGCGCGCTAAATATGCTTCAAGACTATAAACGCGCTGTTACTCCAGTTGTTGCATCTCAAAAATCAGACGGTCAGACAGAAGATCTTTTTAAAGTTGCATTGCATCATGATGGAGAAACAGAAACCAATACACATTTTAAGCTTGGAATATTGAATATTAAAAGATCTGATAATGTGGCGGGATCTGATTACGGAACATTCAGTCTTCAGGTTAGGTCTGTTGATCAGTCGTCTTTTAAAGAGAGTGATGATACAATTCTAGAACAGTGGGATAATCTTAACTTAGATCCTAAGTCAACAAATTTTATTTGTCGTAGGATTGGTACTAGATGGAGTAGTGTAGATAGTGATGGAAAAGTTAACTGGCATGGTGACTCTGAATGGGAAAATAT
>Ga0098033_1000466_pt1 | contig 18458 bp, 17 predicted proteins | sample 1_EtaG_FD_75049 | JGI IMG/M metagenome (GOLD analysis project Ga0098033, IMG submission 75049) | Marine viral communities from the Subarctic Pacific Ocean - 1_ETSP_OMZ_AT15124 metaG | ecosystem: Environmental > Aquatic > Marine > Oceanic | place: Pacific Ocean | collected 2015-01-07
CATATGGGTTGGTATTTAATACGTTTCCAAAATAATTTGCTGCTTCTATATCAAAAGATGCTGTAAGTGCACTGGGTGAAGATGCTGTGCCCTTATGACCGTTAAGGAGAAGGGTAAAATCCTGTGTTCTCCTGTCTACGGATCCTGTGATGCCACCGCGCATTCCTAGTGAGAATGCCTCTCCCTCTCGCGCCACATAGGTGCTAGCGGGGGAACTACTTGTCGACCAGTTTCCGGAGAGGTGAGCCACCACACCCGACGGTGTCATCAAGACACCTCTCACTATGGGATGAGCTGATGCCGATTTCTGAATATTTGCAGCAGAAAATACTGTGCTACCTAGAGACTCTGACATAAAACAGCCGAGAAAATAGGTTCTGCCTAGTGATCCGCCTGCATTGGCATAGACATTGTTACCCACATTTCCGTTTGCCTGTGGAAGCCTATCTCCAACAACAAACCCGGCATTTGTCACTGCACCAGAGTCAGAGCTTCGCTGCTTTCCATCTCCGGCACCCAAAACCCTGATATATGTCAACGCCTTCGCATTCTTAAGGAATTGAACAACAGCAAGCGGGCCAAATTTCTCTCCATCGGTTGCACCGAATATGAGAGAGAATGTGCTATAGTCTGCTACTGTTACAGGAACAAACGCTGGCCCTTCGTTTGCAGTTCCAATAACGCCAGCTGGGACTCCTACCGGACCAACTGCAGAGGGCTGCGAAAGGTCAATCTCGTTTGTTGAAACGCCTGGACTTCTGAATGTTACCTCAGCCATTTATTTTCTCCAAATCCGTGTCATTAATATCTATCTCCTACTCGAAGCTTACGCCGGCATTCGTGATGATAAAGTCAATTGCAATAAACTCCACAGCCCTCGTGGGAACCACGACTATCTTACCGTTTAGCCTGTTTCCTTCCACATCTTCCTGTGTGTTATTGCTAGAATCCATCACCACCTTGAACTGATCAATTCCTTGCTGGCTTTGAACTGTTGCAAGAAGCGGAGTTACCTGTGAAACAAACCTTGCACGCGTCTCAGGAGTATTAGATTCAAAAACTATCTTATTTGCAACATCTACAACTAGACGTTTTACCTCTAAGAGCATTCGACGAACATTAACTCTATCAAGAGCGCTCTTAGACATCTGCAAAGTTTTCTGTCCAAAGATTACAAATCCTGCACGTGGGAATGTCGCGATCGGATTAATTCTAGCATCGTAAAGTTCATCTCTATCCGACTGATTTAGCCTCACCTTTACGTTAGTCACAAAATCAAGAGCAGCTCTATTAAATCCTGCTGGTGCAAACCAGGGGTAAGCAATGCTATCATTATATGCCAAAGCACCTATAACAGCGATTGAAGCTGGGACTGCGACGATCGTATTGTTCTCCTCATCGTCAATCGATACATCAGGAAAATAGGTGGCCGAATAATTGTTATCTAGAGCTCGAGATTCAAGCTGCTCTAGAGTCTTAGTTACGTTAGGCACACCAGAGCTTCCAAACAGCCTGTTGGTATCCTTATCATATGCCGGTAAATCCTGAATGTAGAATGCCTTGGAATAATCAAGGAGACGCTCATGAACAAAGTCTGTGAGTGCTCCGTCTCTAATTCCAGGAATCATAAGGATGTTTACTCGTGATACCATCGGATCTGTTAGAATTCTCGCTGCTGTCCTATAAGATGCAACAATATTGCTTTTCTCTCCCGCTCCAAACTGATTATTGGTGCTTAACCCTATGTCTAGCGGACTTCCATCAGGAGAGGCGGGCGGGCTAGATATTGAAGCCATACCAGCTGAGTCAGAAGACGACGCCTTGTCATCCATTCGAGCCATGTTAGCATCTAAAATGTTTACTCCATTAAATCCACCATACATAAAGTTGGTAAACTTAGTGTATTCAGTAAATTTGTTAAAGTAGACTGAAGATGTCATCGCTGCCACAGAGGCTAGCGTAATTCTGTTTCCTCTCTTAACATCCTCTGAGACTGTATAGTTTACAGCATCAGGTCTTCCGTTTCTAATATAAGCAGATCCGAGGATGTGCTCCTTAGCAGTTCCTGTAAGAACTGTATTGGCTGTCTTAGCAAGATCAGCGACTCCCTCTGTCGTCGCGATCACATTGGGTAATGCAACCCGAGCCAGGGTAAATTTATTATTGTTGAACTCATCTGCACCGGCACCGGTCACCAGCGTATCTAGCTTTAAGATACCAAGAAACTTTGTGTATTGCTCAATGAGCGGATTCGGTATGCTTGATGCATTGGGATTTAGAAGAGCATCCGCCATCGAGCTGGTCTTAGGAACTCTCTCAAACTTAGTTCCCCAGTAAAGTCTGCTATCCACCCTCTCATCACTTCCCGGAGAACCCTTGTAGCTACCAGAGAACATGGCACCTCTTGTCACCTTAAATCGGAAAGGAACAGGGGGCAAGATAGAGGAGCTAAGATGTGAGAATGTAGCAACGGCAGTAGAGACGCAACCGAGCCGCTTAACTTCAGTACCACCAAGCTCAGCATATGTGCCCGTTAGCGCTGTCGTCAGACTGTCGGTGAGTGTGTCTGTTGTCTTAAGAGATGGAAATCCCCTAAACCCGAACGGTAGAGCTGATTCTGGAACATCAGCCGCATACACTGCGTTGCTCATCACAACACGTATCCTAGAAGAAACATTGGGATACTTTCCAGAGACCACCACCTTTCTCTCATCTACACTCTCTGCGTCAAAGTTATACTCCGCCTTGTAGTCGCCTATCTTCTTAGCGATAAAATCACTATCATTAGGATTAAGCGTACAATTAGAATATCTCTCTACGATGCCTGTATCAGTATCAGTATCACCAAACTCTCTAACCTCAACTGAAAAGGTTCCGTAGCTGCTCTTGGGATCAGTAGATTTTCTTACATTTGAAATAGAGATCTTATACTTAGAATTAGCCACTGCACCGTCAGAGATTGTTTCAAAATAGAAAAGATTGTTCTCAGACTTTCCGTAAGGCTGAGAGATAAACCACGTCGTTTTAGGTGTGGTGTATCTCGTGTCAAATCTGCCAAAGGACTCAAGGTAGCTTATTGAGGTGATTCCGGACGATTCATTTGTGCTAAGCGTTCCAGACATAATAGCAACAGCAGGTCTCGCATTACTCGTTGATATAGAGGCAACCTCTTCCTCGATGGGAAAGTGACCATAAAGAAGGTGCTGTTCCTTCTGAAATCTCTCCGGATCTGTGTTAAGAATCTTTGAGATGTACGCATCACTTGACGGATCAAGAGAGGCAGTGTAAACTCTAATTCCCGGAGCTCCATCATCCTTTGAAAAGTCGCACCAGCAGTTGATGAAAGAACCAGCTTGAATGTCTTGTAAAGGGGGTCAGTAGATGTTGGATTGACAAAAGCGAGATCGTCTGTAGTGACGCTGGCTGCAGAATACGACTGGTTGTAATTCATCATCATCACTCGTGTACCCGTGGCACACATGATCATCCCTCTTATAAGATAAGCCTCCCCGAGTTGACCGTCACCGAGATTAATGCTGTCATTATCACTAAGCTCGGGTTCAGCAAATGCTGCTGCTCCAGAGACAAACTGTCGAGCCCCAATAAACTGAACTGCACCCAAGCGACCTGTCGGATGAGGACTGCTTTCTGTGGATCCATCGACTCTAAAGCCAGCGTTCTTAACAATGCCTGAAACTCGAGTATTCTCTATATCTGTCGTTGTCTCATTAGCTCCGGCACCCAATACCCTCACGTAGGTTAATGCAGTCTTGTGCTTAAAGAACTCATTAACCGCATAGGGTCCAAACATAGACGTATTAAGCTCACCGAACCGTCTTTCGAAATCAGAAAAAGAGCCAACAGTTACTGGGACGAATGCTGGACCCATCTCTGCAGTACCTATTACGCCCGCGGGGACTCCGACAATTTCTGCCTCGCGCTGGGAAAGGTCGATCTCTTTCTCAAAGAAGCCTGGTGACCTGAAAGTCTGCTCAGCCATCTATCAATCTCCCGTATGAAAATCTCTACAGTTATAACTATCGCTCAAGTTGTCAAAAGTCCTTACTCTAGTGTGTCTAGAGTTGTCTCTGTTTCAACAACTATCCTGCCACTCGCAACAGTCTCGCCGGCACGCTGATTTCTAGTCAAAATCTTCACGTATGTATTTCTTTTCTCGCCGGTAAAGGGATTCTCAATAACATCAAGAAGTCTTGCATTAATCTCTCCCCTATAGTTAGGTGTCTCTCCCGTAGCTGTAAGATCTTCAGTGTCAGACAAAATAAATTTATTTATATCCCCAGTGCCTCCCGGAGAGACATCCACTTTTTTAACATCTGTGCTCACGTCAAAGTATCCAAACTCAACCTGTGGTGCTGAAAGAAATCTTCTAGTTGGCTGTCTAAGGCTGGGATGGTCTGGCGCGATGATATATCCGGGAACTGACATGGTGAAGCTACACTTTATAATTCTTTCTTCATCTGTAAAGTCTTGAAAGTTGTCATCGGCATCTAGCGGAGATTTAACAAAGCCTACAAACTGATATCCTTTATCAGTTTCAAGAAAGAATTCATGCCCTTGGCCGTCAAACTGTGCCATCATAGATTCAATTAGTTGATTCATCTGTGTCATATATTGGGTCCAAAAAACTATCTCATAGCTTATTGTAATAAACTTAGGATATGGTACAGTTATTATTTCAAAGATATTTTGTCCTAGATCACTTCTTAAAAGATCACCCGTTGGATCGTCTAAAAACGATAAGTTGTCTGTCTGTCGACGCGTAGCCACAGTTCCTGCGCGAGCGTCATTGCCAGGAAAAATTGTATCTTTTTGAAAATGTTTTCTACTCGCAACATTTTTTTGATTTTTAATTCGAAGCTTATTGACAATATTTTGAAAATCTCTATCCTTTTCGCTTAGCCTTCTTTTAATAACGTATGACTGCTGCTTTCTAAATGATATCGCTGTCCCGTAGCCACCTTGTGATGGGCTGTGATCAATGGCACCTCTTTTAATTGATATTATTGGAAGAACTATAGCGTTATTTCTATCTCTAATAGGATGGCGTCTTCTAGCTAGCGCAAATCTCTCTCCTGCTGCAAAGACTACCGGAACCTTTTTTGCTTGAGAGTTTACCTCAACTTGAAATGAAAGACGCTTATCAAACAATTGAAACACTGACCTGTCAATATCAACTATTCCCACCGACGGGATGTTAAAATCCTCTGGGACGCTTCCTTCATATCCTGTATCTATCTTTCGTGTCATATCTAGCTCTCATCATAAAATGAAGATCCCACATTTTCAGGATCTCCCTTTGGAGACACCTCTGCAGGACCTGTAATCGGCTTAGTAAGCACACCCTTTTGCTGCAATGCTCTTACATCTCCTGTGGGACCAAGCTGATTATCTTTGAATCCACGCTGCTGAGCAAATGTCTTCTGCACAGCATCGGGGTCGGAATAGCTCTCGTCTGTAGGTCCGAAAGTTTTTGATATAAACTGACCCTCGCGTGCCTGTTTTCCTTGAATGGTAATAAATCCCTTATGCTCAATTTCTCCAAAAATAACTGATGAATCCGGTGCAGCAAGAACCTCAAAGAAAACAGATCCAAAGCTAAAAAAGTCTCCTTCTCTAACTTCTATCTCCTTATCAAGTAAGTCTCTAGCTTGCGCATATACCTCAATCTTATACATCTCCTCTGTTCCAAACGTATTAGATCTTATCTGTTGAGGATCATATTTTACCAACACATCTATCTCTATGGGGTTTTCAAACACCTTGTCGGGAGCCTCTTCGTATACGTCGTGCACATTTGACTTTATGTCAGAGATTGGAAAATAATAGATCTTTTGCCCAATAACATCTTTTACTATCTCCTTTCCAAGATCATTGATAAAGTTTATCTCCCTCTCAGTTATAAACAATCTCGACATAGTTTATCCCATAAAGATAGCTAATCCGTTCGGCATTGGAACGTATTTTAGCTGTTTGTTGATGTTTTCAGCTCTTGTCGCCTGTAGTTCGACGAGCTTATCATATGTCATTGTCTCAAGCATTTCAGTTAGCTGTGTTATCAATGTTTTCTTGTCTTCTCTTCCTTGTGATACTAAGTCAGTCCCATTAAGCGTCAGGTCTGCACCTGGAATTGGAATGGATCCAAATTTTGATCTAATGAGTCCGAGCTGTTCTTTGCTCAATGATAGTGCATACTGGCGGATCCACTGTCTTCCTATGCTGTTAATTTCAGAGTATTTTAATTTTCCAAACGGAATATCTGAAAGATTGGACACGCCTTTTATGGTTTCATCCTGATAAGAAGGATTAAGAGGATCCGAGAAAAATCTAATTCTAAGAAATAGCTTTCTGGGTGTGTCCTGGGTCGGCAGCGGGTATAGTCTTATTTTTGTTCCAATGATCTTATAAGAGTAGTTTGAGCGTCTCACCCTATTGGAAAGATCTAGCTGCCCAGCTCGAAGAATGTCCTCAAAAACAGGTAAAACATAAAAAATTGTCTCGGGCGTAAAAGATTCAAATGAAAACTCATTATTTAAATAATTGATTGCTGAAGTTGTGTCAAAAAACCTATATGCTGCCTGAGGGCTGAAGTGAAAGACCTCACTTATCTGGAGCTTTGATCGAGGTGCAGTGTTCATGCTAGATGAGAAAATTAAATCTCCGCTTGCATCCTTTAGGGTGTTGTAGATGTCATAATCCTGTTGATTTTTAACTAGCTGAATTGATCCAGACATCATATCATAGGATCCACCAGTTCCAGCTTCAAATGCGTATGGTTCAGCAAATCTTGTTAAATAATCTAAGTTTTCCCTAGGGTATCGACCCTCTGATCCGGACATGTGACCATCAGAGCCTGTTGTTGGCATTCCTAAAAATTGAACTATCTGAGACTTAGCCTGATATTGGTTTAAAATTGAACTATATTCAAGGGATGCTTCTTCTAAGTTAGCCCATATTTGTTTTTTTGTAAGCTCAACACTAAGAATATCATCGCCTAGCTTTCTTTTGACAAAGGTTATGAGATTATCTGCTTCCTGTTGAAATGCAGTGTCACTATCAAAAAATCCAAACGGTGTAGGGTTTCCAGTATTTGCAAAAGTTGCCAAAAGATCCCTCCGAGGTAGTACACACTTCTACACATAAGTATCCAATATCTTGACACGATTCTAAAGAAATCACAACTTAAAAAATATAAATCTAAAAATTTTTTAATTTAATTAAATCTATATCCCTGCTCTGATATGAGATCAGCAAAGAGATCTTCGACCATTTTTTTTGATTCTTCAGTGTAATATTCATGAAATGGCATTTTAGATTTTCTTTCTACGGACTTGAGTCGTGGAAGATGGGCAGTTGTCAACAATAAGCTTAAACACAGTTTATCATAATCTTCTTGAAGATTTTCAAATCTTAAAATGAAATCTATACTCTTATAGAGATAAAACTCATTCATTATTAATGAAAAATGATTCAAGACTGTATCTCTTCCAAATTCTTGAAGATTTTTACTCGAAGCCAATGGCTGGAGCGGATTTGTTTTTGTTTTCAAAAAAAGATTAAACTTTCTCCTTAGCATTTGTGGAGAATCATCATGCTTCCCGCTTAGGCCTGGCAATATAGCAGACTCATCTATTCCAAGATCTGATATATTGTCCCCGTCTTTTCTTGCCAAAACCTTGTCAGATGACGACCACCAGTAGAAGGACACCAGTGCATCCCAAGGATTTCTCACAATAGATATTGTTTTATAGTTATCAAAAATATCTTTATCTTTATTAATCTCAAAAAATCTAATGGGAGTAGTATGTGTATTATAAATTTCCGTTATAACATTAATATAAAAGTCGCTTAACAAAGTATGCGGGGGAGGATTAAAGCTCCCCTTTTCATTAATGAGATAATTTCTAGCTTGTTGACCAACTAGGCGACTAATGATCTCGTTATTACTATCTTTATAGCCTTTTTCTATCTCGTCTCGATAAGGGGAGCCAGTTAAGATATCATTTTTTCCACAGTGATTACCGAGTGCAAGCTCAACACTTGATCCAGCAGATTTTAAAGGCTTAAAGAAAATAAACTCATTCTCATGAGAAATAATCATCAATGTATTAAAACCCGCCAATCACCGAGATTGCAATCAGGCCTGGCAGTGGTTGTTTAACATATACGCCTGAAAACAACGTATCAGTTCTTCCTCCAACGTAGGAGAGTGCTGCCTCGATCTTTTTGCTTACTCCCGGATCAGACGCCATTTCAGGTGTAACTATAAGAAGCATCACTCCCGTTGATGCTTTTCCGCCTGGGCTCGGACAAGGTGATGACCTTAGGCAGCCCTGATAAAGCATTGCTCCGATATCTTGTTTGCTCACATCTCTTGCTACAGTGCTCCCTATTACCATCCTTCCTGTCGTCCCCAGAACTCTTTCAAGGTCTTTAGAGTCAAATGACTGGATGGGAGAATTTTCATCTGCAAGCTTAAGAACCTGCCAAAGCAGCTTGGCGAAGTTTTTATTTGCTGTGGGGTATAATCCAAGCATTCCCACCTTGCCTCTAAGAAGCTGAAGCTGTTTCTCATTATCAATGAGTATATGGGGATGTAGAGCTACATCTGCTGACAGTGACTCATAGTTGCTGGCAATCGTTGGATTAAGCAGCTCTTGCGCTGTTGGCTTAGTAACAACATATACCACTTTCCCAGAAGCTCCTACAGATTTTAAGTATCTATCAAGCGATCCCTGCAAGACGTGACATGCACTTCCTGTTCCTCCGCCGCCACCGGCGAGAACAAATAGCCAGTCTGCTTTTCCGACTCTTGTTCTCAAGGAATCTTCCACAGAAGCACTGTTATTTTCTAGAACTTTCTTCCCTAGAGAAATGTCTTTACCCACCCCGTCTGCACCTGGAAGAAGAAGAAAATGTTCTGCCGGAACCCCCTCCGGCTGATCCTTTACAGTAGTGTTAACGAGAAGGCTCTTGGTAAATCCAAGGTCTAAAAATGCCTTTGCAAGCTTTCCGCCACCACCTCCAACTCCGAGAAATGCACACCTAATGGCGCTTGCAGCCCTGTTTTCAGGAAGCATCTGCTCATCAGATGAGACGGGTTCATCATCATAAGCTTCTACAAAATCAAAATCATCAGACCCGACAGCATAGCTATCTTGAACTGACTCAGCATGTTCTTGAGCTGTATCTAAAGCTACAGTCTCATTCGTGGCGGATGTAACAGTAGCAGTTTCTTGTAATTCCCCCTGTCCTTCTCCTGCAGCATCTTTTAAAACCTCCAGAGCAGCTTGATCGTAAAAGCTATCTTTTCTGTCTTCAGCCATGTTTTTCTCTCTCCTATTTTTTCTCGTAGTCGACCCATCAGCATAAAACTCTGAGTCAAAACTAGATCGTACAGTGCTCGCCATTTAAGATCATACCTAGCTTTCTACAATTATAAATATCTATCTCCTAAAAAGAATTAGAAGATATAAACAAAAGAAGTCACCAGATCCCATTAGCTTTCAGAATATTCAAATCTATAATTGAATTTTTTTATTGACTTTTCAAAGCTTTTTAAAACATTTGTTTTCATACTGTCTGTATAATATTCTGAATAGTGTGCTGTGCTCTTTCTATAAGATGATTTAAAGTTTCTAAGTGCGCCTGTCTTTAGGTTTAAAGTCCTGCAGACAGCGCAGCTATCGTCATCTAGTCTCTCATAAGAGATATAGCAATCGATGGAATCATGAATAAATCTTTCGCTTGTTTTTGAAAGCCAGCGCAGAGTATTATCGTATTCTGCCTTTTGATTTGGTACTATGGTGTCAAAATGAGACATACACATAAAAAAATCTTCAAATTTCCTTTTAATCTCTTTTGAGCTGTCATCAGGATCTATTGCAAGGCGGCGCCACCAGTGCGGTTTTTTATCTGCGTGTCTGCTTATTGACCACCAGTAAAAAGACACACAAAGGTCCCAGGGATTTCTAACTGCGGTTATCTTATAGTATTCTGGCCACTTATATCCAGTCATATCATAAAGCAAATCAGGCCAAGTATGTGAGTGAAACCTTAACAATCCACTGGCTGGGTCTATGTTATTTTGCGATATAAACTCTTTTTCTTCTTCGCTTTGAATTCTCCCGCCTGTCAATAAATCTTCTTCAAAGCAACTTTTTGAAAAAAGAAACTCTAAGCTAGATCCTGCTACCTTTAAAGGCTTAAAGAAAATAAATCTATTTTTATGTGAAACTATCATAATCAATATTATAACAAAAAAGGGGCGTCTCGAATCGAGACGCCCCCAGTTTATTTATAATCTAATTTTTAATTATATGATGTTAAGATCCATGACCGTTACAGTACCGTAGAAGTCAGCTCGAACCATCTTCTTACCGTAGCGAGTCATCACGCCCTTGCGGGGTGTGAAGTCTTCTGGTGCGAAGATAGTGGGAGTCACGATCAGCGGTACGTAAGGTGCGTATACATAACCTGTTTCCAGGTAGCTACCACCCTTGTAACCTACAAGTACCTTATTCCGTGGGAAATAGGGATCCTTATAGACCGTGAAACGGTTGCTCAACGATCCGATCGGTGCTGCACCGAGCTGGAAGGGAGAGCTTGCCTGACCCTGACCATCAAGGCTGATGTTGGGCTTGTAGAGAACCGAAGCCTCAAAGATCGTTGCAATATCCGGGGAACAAACCACGAAGTTAGCAGAACCTCTAAGCGTCTTGCGGTGAATCTCGTTAGCAACATCGATGATGGTCTCAACAAGAGTCTCATACCACTCACGGACTGTACCTGTGAAGGTGGGGCCAGCTGCGAGGCTTGAAGCCTTGCTCACGACAGAACCATTTGTCTTATTGACAAAGTTACCAGGCATTCTAGACCAGTAGTAGTTCGCGCCCTTCGCTTCAGTGAGAAGGTCATTAAGAATCTCACGGTCAATCTCTAGAGCAATCTGCTCAGAGAGGATCTGTGTGAGCTCCACCTCAGCGTCAAGGCTGTGGTAGGCGTTCAAATCCTGTGCGAGTTCTGGAGACCAGCGAGCACGGAGCTTACGGGTTGCAGCAGTTACCGCGATGGATTCGATCTTAATGTCAATCTCTGGGATTGCCGGAGATGGAGACGTACCGAAGTTCGACTCAAAGGTAGGAATGGTAAGAGTGTCACCATCACCGCCAACATTAAGCGATGGTCCCATCGCATAAGAGGCGGTAAGACCAAGCGTCTGCGTAGACGTGGGAGTATCAGTACCGTTCGCCACGAACGCACCTGAAACAACCATGAGGCAAGCAGCGCCGGTGTCAGTCATGCCAACCATAGGATCTGAGGTGAACTGCTTGGCAGCAGCGTCCCACGTTCCAAGCTGGTTGAGACGTCGGAGGTTAAGGATATTCTTTCCGCCCTGGAACGTGTCGCCCAGAACCTTAACGCCCTTTGAGCTAACATCATCAGAAAAGATTGACCAATCCTTCACCTGTGTGGTGTCAATACCGTTACAGCTTGCAATCTGATTCAGGTTAAATACCAAAAGCTGGAATCTGCCAGAGCCGTCAAGACCCGGGTTATTATCAATCAACGTGGTAACCTGGGGGTCGAACTGCAATAGCTTACCATCAGTACCGGTGGCATGACAGATCTTGCCGCTCTGCAGGGCCGCATTACCCTGGAAGGCGCCGGAAGCAAGAAGGACTAGACGTTTACTTGCCGTCGTCCCCTTGATAGTCCCGTGAACCTTGGTGTAAGAGTGACCAACAAGATCATACTGACCGCCAGTGGCTAGAGAACCGCTTCGGACTCCCTTTCCAGTGGGGTTGTTGTAGATTGAGGTACCCTTCTCATAGGTCTGAGCGTCAGCATCACCTGCAGCGCCGGATTGAATGTTAGCGTCGCCGCCAACACGCGTGCCGTATGTGTAATCCAGATAGAAGAGCAGCCCAGAGGGAAGGCTCATCGGCTGGATGGACACGAGCTCGTTAGAGATAAGTCCGCCGAAAACCCGACGAACAATCGGGAAAGCGATGTTTGTGAAGCCTCGAATGTCGCCAGAGGAGGTGGCGTTGCCAGCACCTGTTGACAGAGAGTTTTGCTCTCTCAGTAGCTGTGCAGCCTGATTCTCAAGCAGTCGAGACATGATCTCGCGACTGTGATCGCTGAGACCTCTTAGCAGACCCGTTCGAGTCCACTTTTCCATAAGACGCTGGCCCTCAGCACCCACGTTACGATCGCGAATGCCCTCAGTCAGCTGTGATAGAGTGAATGATTTTGCCATTTTTTGTTTACTCCTTAGCAGTTATAATGGTTCCGTTACTCTTTAATTCCCGCTAGCTTTGCCCAACGGTTGACTTCAGAGGATTCTGTGCGAGGGGCAGATGACCTTCCCACAGTCCTTGAAGAACTACCGAGAGTTCGACGAACGTTTGATTCAGAAAGAGAACTTGGCTTTCTCTCCTTAAAGGATTCTACCAAGCTCTTATATAACAGCTTAACTTCTCTTAGGCTTTTAGCAGAATCAAGAGATTGAATAACAGACTTCCGCTTAGCGGAAGTGATTCCTTCATTCTGCAAAAGCTTATTAACATAGAGAAGCTTCGCATTAAACAGATTAAGATCTGTCAACTGCTCACGAAGTGTTTCAACAGCACTTCTGTATTCATTGAGCCTATTTCTGAGAGATCGATTATTGCGTCTCTCCTTTAGCATGGCCTCAGAAAGCTTATTTAGCTTGACCTTTAGCGGGTCACCACTTTCCTTTCCTCCACCATATGCACCTTTGACGCCTGCCTTTCCACCACCGGTGCCACCGTATGCACCCTTAAGACCGGCACGTCCGCTTCCGCTTCCGCCCCAGCTGGACTCCATGGCGTCCTTAATTCCTTTCAGTTTAGTTAGATCCTTGCCGGATGCCTCACTAAGACTTCTTCTCAGCCTTACAAGCTCACTCCGCAAAATCCTTGGATCTATTTCAAGTACTTCATCAAGAGGGGGGAGCGGGGGACCTTCCTCTTCAACATCCACCTCGACCTCTTCTGCAGACTCAAAATCTTCAACGTCCACCTCTTCTTCCTCTTCCTCCACAACGCTCACTGTGGGCATTAAGTCTTCAGGAAGTTCGACCTCATCTCCAAGATCAACTATTAGGCTGACCTCTCTTAAAAGTCTAGCTAGTTCTACGTCGCTAGTTCTTTTTCCTCTACGAGACTCCTGCATTGATCCTCGAAGTTCTTCGAGATCTATTTCATATAGAATATCGTCTTTAGCTGCCATTGCTGAACTCTCCTGTTCAAATACTATATCATTAGGTATATCGTTGGACTTAAAAAAATCTGCTGTTTGTGTAAGTTTATGTGCAATACTGGATAGCTTAGCTTTTTCATTCTCATCTAGAGAAGAAAGTGATTCTCTCACTGCATCGCTTACAGATATTGAAGATTTTGAATCAGACAACATATTTTGAATATCATCTCCTCCCAAAAGACCTACCAGAGACATTAAAGCAGTCTCATCAAGCTCCACAGATCCCGCACCAGCTTCATTTATCCCCACGATATCATTCACAACGTCATCTAAAACATCTTGTTCGTCATTTTGTGAATTCTCTTCGCCAATTAGCTGTTGTTCAATAAACTCTCTAATTTTGGGAGTAACTGCTTCAATTATTGCGTTCTTTGCGTTCTTTTCTGCTGTCTCTCTAAGGAGATGCGCCTCAGCGATAGCTTCGTCATAAAGAGATTTTGACATTTTTAATCCTCTACCTTTCTAATTATTCTGTACAATTCATTTTTACACTAAGCTTAGTCCCTAATCTGATTAAGTAGCCTAAGAATTTTTATCCTTTGCCTTAATAACGTCTTAAGGTCGGGATCGATGACATCTAGAAAACTGTATGCGGGAATATCAACGTCAACCTCCCCGGGATCATTAAACGGAGCCCTAGACGTTCCAAATTGAGTTCCGGTTCTTTTATAGCTTCCTGTGGTCCTAAATGCCTGGCTAGCACCTCCGGTGCCTAAAGGAGGACCACTAAAACCTTTTGGATAAAGAGTTTTATTTGAAAATGGAGCAATTCCTGACATCACATTAGGAAGGCTTTCTTCCCCTATAAGTCCCATATTAAGCGGCTGGTTTGAAACAAAGGATGCACGGTCTGCCCTTCTTGAAGGATCAAATCGTGGGCGCCACTTGTTAATTTTAGCAACAAATGCATCTATATCATCAGAGTCTCCAAGAAACTCCTCTTCAAATTCTTCCTGTTCTTCTTCACTCACTTCAGGGCAAGAGGGCTGTAGATATATGCCAGTTTCAGATGAACCCATGATGGTCTCTGAGCCAGATCCTTTACCAAACGATGGAGCGGGACGTCCGGCAACACCATATCCGCCGCCAGCGTTGCTATCATAATTAGCCGGATTATAATAAAGGTTCGGCACTATCCCCTACCATCAGAACCCTGGTATGACCTTCCAGAGATATAGTCTCCCAATGTTTGTGATGAAATATTGGTTGAAGTGTCTACAGGTGATGCTAATCCGCCTAATCCCACTCCATATTCGACGCCCGGGTCGGGAATTTCTCCAGTGTAAGCTGCCTGATCACTTGGGAAAACGCTCCCGGGACCAGGAGCTGTGGGGTTAGGCATGTAGGGAGATGCAGGAAGTCCACCAGCGCCGGTGTCGACCTCACCCAGATCTGGTGCATCCGAGAAATCTCTACTAAAAGAATTTAACCCTAATCCGTTGGTAATTGTCCCATCTAGTGCTAGCTCTTGAAACTGTGCCTTTCTTTCATCATCGTTTATATCTCCCGCGTAAATGGGAGATGAAGCATATATGGCTTGCATATTAGATTCACTTCGCGTGCCGTACGGTTTGTCGGTAGGAGCTGCGGGTTCAACAATAGTTTGCGGTTGTTCTGCCATTTATTATATCTCCTCTAAAATTTTTCTCTTTAAAAGTTCTCTAAGTTTAGCTACCTTTCTTGCCTTACGCAATAAGCGTGCTTCGTGAATTTTGAGTGCCTTCACATAATCAATTTTATTTACAAGATTATCTCCACCAGCCCAGACATCCTCTACTGTCTTAAAAGAAATATCTGAACTTTCCTTGGTACGAGACTTGCTTTTTTCTTCAAGCTTTTTTCTTTCTTCAGAAATTAAAGACTTTAAAACTTTAGGTGTAAGCGTTACGGACTTAGACATATATCTCTCCTAGATGTAGCAACAATAATACATATACACAAGAAGGAAATTAATTTCTCAAATTATATCAAGAAGAGCCGTCTGAGTGCGGCCATGAGCTTCCATACGATGAATCAAGATAATCCCCTATCGTCTGTCGAGATATTCTCTCCGACGATACTGATGGATTAGATCTCTGGATTCCAGATCCGTATTCGATTCCGGGAGGTTGAATATCACCTTTCCACTCTGGTACATTATGTGATGATAGATTATTATTTGTTCCCGGTCTTCCACCTGGTGAGTTGAGGTTGGGAACAAAGGGCGTCGCTGGCAAGCCGTCTCCTTGTGCTGATGACACTAATACCTCATCATAGTCAGGTGCATCTTCATAGTTGAGATCGAAAGGTTTCTCAAGAAAATAATACCCTTGAGAGTCTTTTATTTTTCCTTGTCTTACACCTATGTTTGGTGTGAGATCTCCCTGGCCGCCGTTTCCGTTCAACGCAGCGATTCCAATATCCTCAACAGTTTTTGATGTGTAGGTGGGGTCTGCTCCAACCGGAAGAGGAGAAAATGGAAATGACTCTTTGAGAGACTTGTCATCTCTCCGTCCCAAGCCACCGTTTCGATGTCCGCCCCAGGGTCTCACTGTCGCATATTCATCAGCCATTCTATTCTCCCTCCTTTATATCTATAGCTTGGAGGCATTTCCAAAGGCAAGTTCTGCCCACTTGCCTGCAGATTCTCCAAAAATATCAATAGGGTCTGATCGAGACATCATTAAATCAGCACTGTCTCCTCTAGCTGCAGAAGGAGAATGCCTCATTCCTGAATCTGCGCTCGCCTGCTCTTGAAGAGTTGTCATTGCGGTGTCAGCTAGCACCGAAGCTAGAATAGGATCAGATGTCATCTGATTAGTGATGTTATCTATATTTTTTTCAAAATTGGGATTTTTCTTGGGCTTCTTATTCCAGGAAATATTGTCAAGTGATCTTTTTCTTGGCAATGGGTCTTGGGACATAGTCTCTCTCGAGGAAATACTCTCAGCCATCATGGAGGTCTGTCGATCTCCGCTTAGCCCTTCCTGAAGAATTTCAACTAGGCACTCCTTAACAACGTCTTTTAAATCACGCCTGGAAAACTTGGCCATTCTCTCTCACCTACCACGATAAAATATCATTAAAAATTCTATCAATCTTATCTGACCTGTTAAAAATCTTATTAAGATCATTAAGATCGACGTTTTTCCCTTCAGTTAGCATAAAAGCACCTGGTGTGGATGGTTCACTAACCATATCAAAGCATATAAGTTGAAAATCTTCTTGAACAATTTGCGCATTGCCTTCACTTATAGTTGATCCCACGCCTCTCGATGAAATACCAAGTGTCACTCCAGATTCAACTAGGCTTTGCAAAATTTTCCCTGCAGGTGTATTAAGTAATTCAACTGTTCCCACCACAGAATCCCCCTCAAGAAACGCGTCCCGAATAATATGAGAAACATTCTTAAGCTCTACAACAGAAGAGTCAGGATGATCACACTCACCAAGCGCTCGATTTTCCTTAATAAATTTTTGATAATTCATTACCTCTCTTTCTAAAATAGACCGAGGATAAATTCTACCATTTTGATTTAGGGTATCGCATTTTTGTAATACACCGCGGAGAAGAATTTTTCCATTATTTATCGCCAATGACTCCTGAAGTGTCTTCTGTGTGTATGCTAGTGGCATCCACTCTGTGAGAAGTTTAAGATTACCTGAGCTCATTTATCGCCTCCTTTATCTCGTTTTGCAACTGGGATATTACTAAAAATTTAGAAATAACTGCATCATCAACATTATCTATTGAAACTTCTAGAATGGAGTTTTCAACTCGATCTATCTTTTCAAGAATGTATTTATTATCCGTCATCTTCTTAAACTTATAAAGCTGATTGACTGTATCTTCTCTCATGTTGTCGAGTTTTTGAGAAATACTCTTGCCATTGTCAGATGAGAGTGAAAATACATACGACTTAATAATATTTCTCTGATCTTCATTAAGCTTGTTTTTGTATTTAGAATTTATTTTTTCAGTCATAATCCTAACGACCAATGTATCAACATTGGGATCTATATTTTCATCAAGAGATTCATCTGTCTTTTCACTTAAAAGCCATTCAACCATTTTGCCTTCTAATTCGACCATCTTTAACAAATCTGCTTCATCTAGCTTTCTCCAGTCATTCAGTAAGCTTTGAATAGTTGCATATGTCTTATATTCAGGTACTCTTCTATAATAAAAGCTAGAATCGTTTAGAATATGATTGATATCTCGTATTAGCAAAGATTTTTCTTTATTGAGAGCACCTTTGTCAGCTCGACGAGCAGCACCCTTGGCTTCAGTTAAAATTGCTGCAGCAACAGCAGAATCACTTACAGTTGATTTTGCAAGTGCATTAAAAAGTCTAAACTCTCTATAAATCTCAGTAGATTTATGAAATCTTTTTTCAAGTATTCTTAATGCTGACTGTGCTGATTTTTTATCATCATTTATTAGATTATTAGAAATATATCTTAATAAAAGCTCATAAATGATTCCAACATTTCTCTTTTTATTGTGTGATTTTGACATCTTCCGTCCCTGATGAATTCAAATCCCAGAGTTTCTAAAACAATTAGATGTTATTAGGTATGTCTTTTCAAGACAAATCACCCTCTTCATTTACTGCTTCATTTTCAAGGAGAACTTTCTTTCTAATATTGAGTCGCTTGTCCATTGAGTGCAGTGAAGATTGCAATCTTGTTGTCATCTTAGCCTGTATTTCAATTTTATCATCTAGATAATCTAAAATCTCAAAATCATTTCCAAACTCGGTTAACTTAGGCGTCTTATGTGCGTTTCTAAGCGGATTTTTAGAATCACTATTTCTCTGATACTGCGCATTCTTAAGGCCATCTGGGTGAGTGATGGAATCTGATGCATCATTCCTGTCATGGCTAACTGAGCGCAGATGATCTACAAACCGAGCATCTTTGGATCCCTTTTTTCTTCTCGGTCGATTCCACTCCTCTCTTTCTGCGGGTGTTATAGGATCATCTTCATCTTCATCTTTGTCTTCATCTGATTCTTTCAAAACATTAGAAAGATAATCGACGGCATCTTGAGCTTTTATTGGAGCGTTTGCATCGTCGATAGATAGTGACACTATATCTGGTTCGCCGGCAAGAATTGGTAGCTGGTTACTATTTCGAAGATCTCCAGCTGTTTCTATACCTGGAGGCGGCGC
>Ga0098033_1000468_pt1 | contig 18378 bp, 39 predicted proteins | sample 1_EtaG_FD_75049 | JGI IMG/M metagenome (GOLD analysis project Ga0098033, IMG submission 75049) | Marine viral communities from the Subarctic Pacific Ocean - 1_ETSP_OMZ_AT15124 metaG | ecosystem: Environmental > Aquatic > Marine > Oceanic | place: Pacific Ocean | collected 2015-01-07
AGCAGATGAAAGATTCCTCTACAATATGATAGCGGATATCCCAAAAGGTGATTGAAAGCTATGGTGAACTATAAAGGCATATATCCATACGATAAGGGCCTTACTCTACTACTTGATCGCAAGGGTAGTTGGTAAGCTCTTCCAGAAGAAATAATTTATTATAAACCCATATACAAATGACTCTAGGAACAACTGAAGTGACAATCGCACAATTGCTTGATGATAATTCTATCAAGACAAGCATCTTTGCTAAGAGATCTGCTGGTAAGCAAGGTATGCAGACTATGAAGATCTACAACAACAGTGGTACAGCTACAATCTATATCATTAGTTCTGCTAGACTAGAAGGGGTAACAGAGCTTACTGCTCTCAATGAAGGAATCCCTATCGCATCTAACAACTTCTTTGCTGAAAACGTAGTAAACCCACTCTTGTGGAGAATCGTATCTTCAGAAGCAGCAACAGACGTAAGAATTGATATTAGATAATTTATATCGTTATAACATTATCATGTGAACAGCAGTATTGAAATCAGAGGAAGATACGCAGCTATTAGCTGGAGGTGTTATAGCTGCCTTCTTATCACAAGGGGACAGTGGACCATCTACAGGGGCGCTCCTCCAAGAAAACTGAGACTCCCTATTACAGGAAAACGGAGACTTTATCTTACTATAGTATAACACAATGGCAGACGCTCCAATTACAGGGTTACCAGTAGCTACATCATGAGATGTAATTTCTACTGACCCTATTGCAGTAGTAAACGGTGGAATAACAAAACAAATATCACTACAGGATCTCAAGGATGGGTTGGAAAACCTACCTGAATATGCAGCTCCATCAGTATCACTTGGTACTGTGCCTGCATATAGTACTTATGAAAAGGGTGACGCAGCTGGAACATCAGCTACTGTTGACTTGACTGGTACTGTAACAGTAAATTCAGTTGTACCAGATGCAACTATTACTGCTGTAGAGTTCAAGAGAAACGCAGGAACGATAGACACACCTGTTGCTCTACCTGGTAACGCTGTATACAACTATACAGATCTTACAGGGGTAGATGGTGTTACTAACACATCTTACACCTTCCAGGTTACAGATGGACAAGGTAACCACTCATCTGTGAGGAACTTTACGTATGTATATCCTTTCTTCTCTGGTACGGTAGTGAACCCTGGAGATATATTTGATGGGATGACAAGAGCACAGGTATTAGCTACTAACAGTCCTCAATCATATGTGAAAGGTAAATCTGACACAAATGTAGGATATAGTATCGGAGGATCAGAGCATACATTCCTCATGTACCCTGCTTCTTATGGTAACCTTGACGAAATCTTAGATGATAGTAGCTTCGATGTTATCTCATCTATGATAGGAGGTGCTGCTGGACAGACAATCAATGTAACATCTATGCTAGACGCTTCTAGTCAGTTATACAAAGCGTATGTATTGACAACACCTACAACAGGTACTTTTAATTTCAGATATAACTTCTAATGGCTATTACGGTACAAACGAATTTCAAAGTAAATTCACCGCAAGCACCTATCGAGTATATGACGGTAGCTGATCTCACAGCGAGAGACGCTATCCCAAGTATCAATAGATTTGATGGGATGGTTGTATATCTTGAAAGTGACAACTCTAGTTTCCAGCTCCAAGGGGGTACTACAAACCTTGACTGGGCATCTTTTGGAGGTTCTTCTCTTACATTCGATAACGGTCTTACAGACACAGCAGGGAATGTACAGCTAGGTGGTCTTATGCTACAGGAGACTATACTAGACTTTGATGAAGAAAAAGATATGAAGTATGAAACTTTCTTTAAAGGAGTGCCTGGTACACCACCAATTACACCAGATCTAGATGAAGCATCGTTTCAAATATCTCGTGATAACAACGGTAGAGGACTTGTCTCTTCTTATGTATCAGAACCAGATCTTAGTGCTGGAACATTCCTTTTCTATGACAAAAGTGTGCTAAGAAACCAGTTCTTTGTAGGCCCTAATTATAAAGGGTTTGATATTTCTAACAGTCTTAATGGTTTCAAGATAGTAGATCAGCTACATCTAAAAGGTATGCTATATGAAGCTGACTACAGTGCTAACTATACTGACAGATCAATAGTGGATAAAGCTTATGTAGACTCAGTTTCTTGAGGGCTTACTCCTGCGAATGGGCTTAGCGAATCAGGAGGTAACGTAGAGCTGTGAGGAGACTTAACAAAAGCAACAGCAGTCGAAATTGATGGTAACCACATGATTATTAGTGAAGGTACATTCGGTGCTGAGAATGCATACGGTTTCGCTACATTTGGTACAGCATTCGGTGGAGAGTTCCTAGCTGGTATCGGTTATCTCCAACCTGCACAGGAATATTCTGGTTTCTTGCTAAGAGGGAATAACCCTACAGACTATGCTGACACTTCTGCAGAGATGTATTGGGGTGAAGGGTTGCTAACTGATGATAGTGCAAGAGTTGCTGTTGGTGAAGATGCAGGACTTCCTAGTGCCACTCTATATAGTATGGTATCAAGTAATCTTCAAGGTATTAGAACATCAACAGATGGGATTTTAGTACAAGATTCACAGGCGGATATAGGAATGCTATATGATGCTGATTATAGTGGTGATGGGCTATCAGATTCTCTATGGATTCCAAACTGGGGGGCAATTACAAACCAGAATGTATACGAAAACTCTGGTGGTGCAGGAATCACAACTACAGTAGCTGAAGATTCGTTCTCTATACAAGGAGGTACTGCTACAGACACAGACAAGAATATCGAAAGTAAGAATAACGCTGGTACTACAACAGCTTATATACAAGCAGACGGTCTTTCTCATGCTGTAACAGGTCAATACCCACATATAACAACTCCTGGGAATCCAGCAGCTGGTAACTTGAAGGTATACTCTAAGGCAGATAATGAACTCTACATACTCGACAGTGCAGGAGTAGAAAAGAAGATTGCGTCTTTCTAATGGACCCTGATTACCTTACGGTATTGAACTATTGGATCTGACAGGCTTATACTATACCAGATGGTTTACACCAGATGTGGCAGAATCAGCTTGTTGTAGATCGAAAGGCATCAGGGGCATGGGCAAAAACAGATGCATTATATGTATTTGCTAATGTAAATAGCCAGCTTACTAAGACAAATTGGAAGAGTCCAGGGAATAACAACGCTACAGAAGTGAATGCACCTACATTTACGGCAGATGTCGGATATAAGGGTAATGGGACTTCAGCTTATATTGATACAAACTTTGATCTATCTGTAGATAGCGTAAACTATACACTAGATAGTTCTTCATATGGTTTATATCAGACAAATACAGTAACAGCGAATGGTCCTGTTATGAGTGCAACAAATCTTGGGTTCACTAATAGGTCTGAGTTTACGCAGTACACAACTGGTCTATATACTATGTCTCTTAATAGTTCTGAAATATCTGGTCTATTAACAGCAGGTCCTGGATTCTGGCAAGTGAATCGTTCTGTAAGCACAGATATAGCTGTATATAAAGATTGATCATTAGATACAACTATTGCTAATGCATCAACAGGGATCCCAGATGTAGATATGATGGTAGGAGGAAGAGCTAATACAGCACCTTCTTATTCAGACGCAGAGTTTGGTATCGTATTTATTGGAGCTGATTTATCTTCTGAAGCTGCGGCTATGAATACTGCAGTCCAGACTTACATGAGTAATCTATAATGACTAAAACTATGTACGTGCTCTCAGAAGCACAGAAGGATGTAATGGAAAGCCACAATGGAGAGCTAGAGGCAAAAGGTAAGAGAGTAGAACCTGTAAAGCTATTGAATACATATATCCCAGTAGCTGATGGTCTCTTCCCAGCAGAAGATTTCACAGCTGGTGTATGGTTTCTACCTACATCTGTATGTGATATGAGTTACGATCCTGTGTGTGAAATACTACAGGGGATGACAACTACAGATATATGAGATGAATACTTCCCAGATAATTCTTGAGCATAATTTATATCTTCATATATAATCATGGGTGCAAATGGTACAGCTATATTAGTATGAGATACTGGAACAGCTATATTAGTAATATGAACACCAGCGTTTAACGGATAATATTTATACACACTAAGAACTATGAGTAATACATGATTATTGTTATTTATGCAGAAGGTAATATTTAAGAGCGCATATGGTGCTGTTATATTCGCCTTCTTTGAGCTTATAGGAGTGGATATAAAATCTTTGGAAATCATTTCCATAGTTATGTTCCTAGATATTATAGTAGGATTTCTAAAATGATTTGTTACCCATCATATGAAAAGCGTTAGAAGTCTTCTTGAGTCTATGGCAATAAAGCTATCAGTGTTGTTCCTGATTATTGGGATAGGAGCTATACTCTCTCTATCTAATAAGACAGTAGAGGTACGAGGGGTATCTATAATGGATATAATCACTATGGGTTTCTGATTAGTTATATGTTATTCTATAATAGCCAATATCTATATGATGGTAACGAAAGAGAAGGTAGACGATCAGCAAGCTATGAAATATTTCTTGAAATGATTGATGAATATAGTATCATTTATTGTGAGAGTTATTATAAAATATGTTTCGAAGTGGTCATTATCTTTACTCAATAAGAAGCTAGGGAATGAAGAACAAAACAAAGGATAGTTACCTATTGTTTATTATGATAATGGCAATAGCCACATTCGTAATTGTCCTTACTTTCAAGAAGGCACTTGACTCTATGAATGAAAAGGTGTCTGCTATACATTTATTACTTGATAACTCTGACACATGCCGAGACTTAGAATTAGACTAGCAGCAGGTAAGCGTGGTAATAATAGTAAGAAGACCCCAATCTTTACGCCAGCTGACCTCAAGAAGAAGAGAGAAGCTATCATAAAGAAGATCAATAACGGCACTATGAAAGACCCTAGAAGATTTATAGCTTAACTACTATAGTATGAGCACAAGAGCAGATAGAGACTTATCACATCTACAACCATACACAAGAGAGAAGGTGGAGAAGATCCTTAAAGAGGTAGGAGATCTTATCTTCATTACTGAGGGATATAGAACAAAGGCACGTCAGGTATACCTCTATAGTCTAGGACGTACAAGGCCTGGTAACGTAGTGACAATGACACTTGACAGTAAGCACATGAAAGGTATCGCTGTAGATATAGCTTTCCATGGTAAGGAGTTATACCCATCAAGATCTAACAGTGTATGGAACAAGGTAGCTGATGTGTTTAAGAAACATGGTATGGATTGGGGGGGTGATTGGACCAAGTTCAAAGACTATCCACATTTCGAAGACAATAAACCAGACTTTACTACTAACGACGATACTATGGATGCAAATGTTATCGCAATTATTGATGAAAGTTCTTTGAACGCGCTTAAAGCAATTGAAAAAAACAATTGAGCGATATACCATGGAACAACAAGTCCAGATGAAAAAGCGAGATGCTGAGAAAGAAACAACAAAGTAAGAGAGCTGATGAAAGATTACTCAGTGGGCAATGATAGCACTTAGCTGTTGTCATGCCTCTTATTTAACTTTTCACCACAAAGAGAACATGGTTTTCACGAATAAATTGGTGTCAAAAAGATTTCAAATCTCGAAGTATGATGTTATTTCTATAATAAAATATGCTTTTCTAGTATTGATCGCTCCTACTGCTATCTATTTCATAGATGTATATCAAGGAGGAGGTGAGGTATCGTATAAGGCTGTAGTGGCTTATATGACAACACTAGGGTTAATAGCAGCTAAGAAATATCTCACTGATTACACAAAGGAGATAAAAAAGAGTGCAGATTACATTGAAACTCAATACGATAAAGATATAAAGGAATAGCAGACTTAGAGTTTGCCAGTTTGGACCATTATAAAGACCTCTGTTAGGGCAGGGGTTTTTGTGTTGTAAAAGAAATATATATACATATAGTATAGACACAGATGCACGCACGTGCCTTTGTATCATAATAATTCATGAAAGCCTCCTCTAAACGTATGGGAGGTTTTTGTGTTGTATAGAAAAGAAAAAGACTTAGTATAGAATAGCGAACGGGGTAAGTCCCTAAGCGGAGAAAATTAGCTGGAATGGAATCGCCAGGACACCGAACTGCTGCGTTTATCGTAGCTTTCTGAAAAGATAGGTGTTTTTTCTTTTTGCAAAAAAGCAGGGGTTGAGTATAATACAAGTATATTTATACACCTACACTAATATGGCTACAGATAATATGCTTATACACTGAGAGTGTCTTGCAGTAATGGATGATCTCATAGAAAAATGAATCAAAGTAGATGCTATCATAACAGACCCACCGTACGGAACAACTGCATGTAAGCGGGATAGTGTGATCCCTTTTGATGCTATGTGGGAGAGGCTAAACAAACTGATAAAGCCAAATGGTGCTATAGTGTTGTTTGGTTGTGAGCCTTTTTCTTCTGCATTACGTATGAGCAATATAAAGAATTATAAATATGATTGGATTTGGGAGAAGAGCCACCCGTCTGGTATTGCAAATGTTAATAGGAGGGTTATGAAATACCATGAAAATGTAATAATTTTCTATCAAAGTCAACCTACTTACAACCCAATAAAGTGGAAGGGAAATAAAAGCCACTCTGTGGGGAATCAATTAGGTAAAAGAACAAATTCAAAAAGTCAACCCAATATGATACAAACACATAAAGAGTATAGCGACATGAAACACCCGAAGAGCGTTATAAAGTTTTCAAACCCAAGAAGTAAATGACAACACCCTACTCAAAAGCCAGTTGCTTTGATGGAGTATTTTATAAAGACATACACAAACGAGTGAGAACTTGTTTTGGACTTCACTATGTGATCTGGTACTACATGCCTAGCAGCTAAGAACACAAACAGAAGGTACATAGGTATAGAGATGGATGATAAATACTTTGAGATAGCTAGGGAGAGATTAGAATAACTTTCTCTTGCAATATAGATTTCTATGAGTATAGTAGTAGGCAATGAGAACAAGAGAGTAGTAATTGCATCCGCCTAAATTACTACAAACAAATGGGGGCTTAGCGGCCCATCCTGCTTAGCAGCAGTGGCACTACTTCAGTAGTGAGGACGGTTGTCTATGGACAAACACAAACTCTTGGTACTCTCATCTTGGCGGATGCAGCCAAGGGTTTTTGTTTATTTGTAGATTATTATCATGGAACTTGAACTTAATATTGAAGATAGTTATGCAGTCCACCCAATGATAATTAGGAATAAAACACGTGATGCAGCGGAAAATATTATCCAGTCGTTAGATGGGCTTTCATCTCTAACAGAGTGGGATAAGATAAGGAGGATAGAGATTATAATCTGATCCTTAGTAAACTCAAACATGCTTAATGAGATGCAGCATTCGCATATAAATAACAACAACAGAATAAGATCAGAATTATTAGGTAAGACTTTAAACAGGATAATGGCTAATGTGAAATCCTATGGGGAAGCTGACGAGGATTATATTAGAGAACAGATGGACATAATAAGAGAACTATACCACATAGAAACGAACAAAGACTAAGTTTTACATAAACAAATAACCATGACAGAAAGAAGAGAATCATTCATATTTTATCGCAGCTTTTTTGAAGCTACTGCACCACTAAATAAAGAAGAAAAAGCAGAGCTATTTGATGCGATATGTATGTTTGCACTGGAGCAAGAGGAAAGCAAACTGCAAGCAATACCAGAAGCTATGTTTAAGCTCATAAAGCCACAACTAGAGGCTAACTATAAGAAATACCTAAACTGAAAAGAGCCAAAGAAAAAGAAAGTAAAAGCAAAACGTAAGCAAAACGTAAGCAAAAGCGAAGGCAATGCTAATGTAAATGATAATGTAAATGTTAATGTTAATGATATACAACTACTATCCCCAAAACAAGATTTTGGGACAACCCTAGAAAAATTTGTTGAGGCCTGGAATAGTAAACATGAATCTCACTGACTACCCAGAACAATAAAAATAACAGAAGCTATAAAGTCAGAGTGGAGGAAAGTAACAAAGCAATACACAAAAGAAGATCTCATGCTATGAGTGAGTAAGTATTTATGACTTATAAACAAGAATATAAAGAAAAAGAAAGCATGAAGCGATGACTGATACTTAGACCACAGGTTTAATCTTCATGATTTCCTAAGCCAGAAGAACTGACTACAGAAATTTATAAACTCTTAAAACAAAAATGGATAACAACCAGATTATACAGAACATAGATGCTGATATGCACTTCAAACACATTACCTACGAGGAGAAAGTAAAGAAAGGATATGAAGAACTTCTCAATACAAAGACTGAAGAAGTAATAGACTGGTGATGGGAAGAGTGGGACGAAACGTTCTGATGAATCTGGTGAGGGAAGCTATACCTAGTATGAGCAGAAACAGGTATAGGGAAGTCTACATTTATAAACCAAGTATGTAGAAATGTATCACGTGCTGGATGGAAGGTAGTCAAGTATTCCCTAGAGGATAGAATGGAAGATATAGCCAAAGAAGAGATATACTATGAGTGTAACAGGATGGCAGCAGAGGATGGAGATAAACCATACGCTTGGACAAAGTTCATCAGAAACGAATACCCAGACGATAAAGATTTGGGAGAGAAGTTCATAGAACGTATGCTGCAAGCAGTGAAGATCCTAAGCAAAGAAAAGATAACAGAGCTAGACAAGAATAAAGATGTAACCATAGATGACTTGGTAGCACTTATGGAGAAAGAATGTGATAACTGAGCTAAGATGTTCGCTATCGATCACTTGCACTACTTCGAGTTTGAAGACTCTAACCGCTTAGACTTACAGATAAAGAATGTGATGCATAAGTTAAACGAGATAGCTAGAAGAAGAAACGTAGCAGTATTCCTAATAGCCCACTACAAGAATGTCACAGGAGTATGAGACCCAAAGCCTAGCTGGTTTAGAGACGCAGCGGCTATCAAGCAGACAGCTAATGTAATAATCCAACTCCAGAGAGAAGAGGATGAGTATCTAAGCAAGACTAACACAAGATTCCATATAACCAAGATGCGTTGACCAATTAAGCCTCCAGTCTTCGAGAGTGAGTTTGACTTGTCTACATATGAGTACACATTCAAGAAACATGAGAGACAGCTGAAGAACGAGAAAGAAAACTTTGTATTGTAATAATCATTATCATGTACGAGATAGAAGATGGTATCCATGACTTCCAGAAGATGGTATGGTGCTATGCAGATGAGTCTGACCACATAAAGAGTTCTATGCAGAACATGTGATATGTACTTACATACAAGGGATGAGTTCATTGACTGTTACAGATACAGAAAGGGAGAGACTATGATTGCTTCATGCACTTCATGGAGAAGGCAGAGCACGAATCTCTTACCTACTCATCACTAATGGACGTATGACTTTTAGCTTATAACGTATGACTATATGGAGAGAAAAGATCTTAGACACATATCAGAGATATTGGAAGAGTGGAGGGAGAAGAGATGGGGCCAAAGCCTATACAAGCTAGAGGAAGAGTTCCGTAAGAAAGAAAAGAAAGACACAAGAAGAAAAAAAGAGGAAGAGGAATATTTATACAAATAATAAACACAATGAAACACAAAGAACTATACGAGAGAATAAAACCATACATAATAAATACTATAGGAGGTATAGGAGGTTACGAGAGGTACCTAATAACAACAGTAGATCATGCTACTATGTACCTAGAGGATATAGAAGAAGATGATAAGGGTTTCTACTACATGGATAACCACAGGAAGAGATATTTACCACTAAGAAAATAAACCATGGAGAAAAGATTTATTGACTGGATGAAGAAGGAAGGTAAGTCAAAAGCCTTTATCGCTATGTATAAAAAGACACCTGTTGGGTTTTGAGAGAAGTTGTCAAAGATGATAGAAGTTTTAACGTATCAGGCTATGTGAGTGGAGGGTGTAAACTGTTGATACAATCTTAGCGATGACGAGCTTAGGCGTCATGCAGAAGCTTTCTCAAAAATCTTTACCAAATACAAAGAATTTCATAATGGATAAATACAGAGCATGGCATATAGAAGAAAAGAGAATGTTTGAGCTTTTATCTAATAAAGAATAAACAATAATGCACCATTGTAGAGCATATCATAAAGAACAAGAAAGATTCTTCGATGTATATAAATTAGAAGTATCTGACGGGAAGAGATATATATTTGAGCGTGTAAAAGGGATGATGCTCATGTCATGTCCTCCACAGCCTATGCTACTCAGATACGAATTAGGGGAAGACGTAGAGATTTTATATGATAAAGAATAAACATGCCTGCATACGACCCTAAAACTACAATAAAGAAAAACCTAGAACACAAACTCCAGAAAGAAGAGGCAAAACAAGAGAAGGCACTAGAGAAAAGACTGGCGAAACACCAGTTAGCTGTTGAGGCAAAAAGACAGAGAGACATGGAGAAAGCGTCTAGTAAGGCAAAGAGCCGATGAGAAAAAAGAAAGGCTAAATTGATCGCCCAGCACAAGAAGAGAACCAAGGTTTCAAAGAACAAGATAAGAAAAGCCGCTTGAGACCGTAGAGTCAAGACTACGAAGGTAGCTAAAACACGTAGCTGGTGGATAGCTTTCGCAGATGAGGTTTTCATGTTTATTGTAAAACAAGAGGGTTGTGAGAAAATGTGGCAGAATGAGAACTGAGTACGGAAGTTCAAAGCACAGTGTTTAGAGTGTACTAAGTGGAGTAGTGCTATACACCCATGACACCATTTCTCAAAGGGTAAGTACCCAGCTATCAGATGGGATTTAAGAAACTGTCACCATCAGTGTGCAGGGTGTAACTGGAATCAATGAGCATGAGCCCCTAGTGTGGCATATGTAGATGCTGTAATAAAAAAGATAGGAGGCGCAGGTTATATGTCACTCATCGAAGAGAGAGATTATCCAGCTCTCACCACAGTACAAATTATAGTGTGGATAGAAGAAAACCTGCACAAGGTAAAACCTGATTCTCAGAGGGAGAAGTGGGAGAAAAAACTCAAAAATGCTACACTTTCTTAGCAGCTTGTGTTGCAATGTGATGACAAATAAGTAACATGTAGTTGTGAAAAGCTTTAGTGTGTTACAAAGAATATCATGATAGCATGAATCTATATCGATGTAAATGGAAAAGAAGTATATTTGGATGAAGATGGATATGATGAAGGATGACACTTCAGAGAAGATCTTATTTATAACTAATATTATTAACCATGAAAGTATCAGAAGCAATAGCTGCTCTCCAGAGAGAGCTTACGGAAAACGGAGACAGTGATATGGAGGTCAGCTTGGAAAGCCAAGCGCCTGAACACATATCTGACACAATAGAAAAGAATGTTAATTATTGCCAAGAAAGAATAGCTCATTTCGCTGTATATTGAAACGAGATTATAGTATCATTTGGAGAAAATGGGATAGATTGAGATAGCTTATTTACTACTAACTGACGTGTATAATGAAAATTTACGAAAGAATATTGCCAGTAGCTTCAGAGACAATATCACTTATGATACAGAACTTTGCCTCGAGAGACAATGCTTGGTATAACTCATACAATGAAGGTGGGTACCAGCTAGCTATTGAAGACCTTATGGAAATAGAGATCCACGAAGAATATCTAAAATATACAGAAGAGCCAGGCCTTGAGTTTTCTATGTGGAAGGAATCATTTGCTTTTGGTACAAGCGCACCAGAACAATACCTAAACATGAGAGAGATAGTTCATAACTATATGAAATATATGGAAGACGAAGCATATATAGAAAAGGCAGCAAAGGTATTCTAATTTATATAAACCAAACACACCATGAAAGAAAAGAAAGGATTAACACAACTACTGCTGCACTTGCAGACTAACGCCCTAGGGATTTCCAAGGACGGTAACAACCCACACTTCAAGAGTAAATATATGACACTTGACGAGATACATGAGAAGCTAAACCCTGTATTGAGTGAGTTCGGAGTATATGTATATCATGAAGGGCGTATTGACGGTGTAAAAACTATCATCACAGATGGAGACAAAGAGATTTCATCTTTCTTGCCATTTGAGCAGGGGCTGAATGCACAGAAGACTGGAGCTGCTACAACATATTACAGAAGATATAATATATGCTTGCTCCTCAATATCCTTGCAGATGCAGACGATGACGGTAACAAAGCATCAGCTAAGTCTAAGCTAACTAAGAACGATAAAGACATAATGTCTATCCTAGACAATGACAAAAAGAAGGACGACAAAAAATTACCTTTCTAACAACTAACTATGAAGCTACTAGAAAGAGCACATAAGTACTTCCAGAGTGCTGATATAGGAGATATAAAGGATATAAACTATCTCAAAGGAGAGCTAAGTATAGAGTATGCTAAAGTCTCTAAGGAAGCTATAGACAAAGAACACAAGTATAACTACTGTAGAGCTTCTGTGTATAGACAACTTCTTGAAAGAGGAGAGACAACCACAAAGTCGAGTGATTCAGCAAAGGCACATGCTGAAATAGGGCATGGGGACTACATAGTATACAAGCAACAAGCTAAGAGTATAGCAAACACTATAGACCAACTAAGAGATATAGTAATAGGTATACAGTATGTAGACAAACATTTATCTGATATAAAGTAACTATGATAAATATCGTGGACGAAATGCTCACACAAGCATGTAACAGTAATTATGATATAATCGTACACACTAGTGGACTGTCTGTGACTGGCTATAGTGTAGATGGTAAAGAATATGACAGAAAAGAGATAAAGAGGGCGGTGAGCCTATTGCACTATTTACGTTCTAAATGAATTGTAAAAGATGACTAAACAATATATATGTATAAAGCCTTTTCCTGGGTGTGAAGAATGAAAAGAATTGACTCTAACTAGAGGACCTTATGGCTCACCAAGTTATGAAATTGTAAGAATCCTTGTGTGTCTATCTTATTTTCTTGATGCGGACGAAGTAGAAAACAACCCCGAATACTTCAAGCTAGTAGAAGAAGAACCCAAGGAAGAAGGGATGCTGGCTTATGCTGCAGGCTATATTCCATCTTCTCCTATAAAACATTCAATAACACATGAGGAGTATACAAAAATTCTAAAAGAAGCAGAAATGAAGTGACTCAAGAATATTGAGTTATCAGACTATATTGAGAGTAGACTATTTGCGAAGGAAGAAAAGAAAGGTAAGCTATGGAGGGCTAGAACAGGGGAAAGTTTTTGGTATATAGAGTTTAGTGACGAGCATGGTCGATCTCGAGATGTCAGTGTCCATAGCGAAACAGAGCATAATAACTGACGTACAGATGAACTGTTCAATACATGAAACTACTACAGAACAGAAGAAGACGCTCAAGCAGTACTAGACTATCAACTATTCAAAACAAAGATGGAAGATAAGTATGGGTATATTGATTGGGAACAAACCAATGAGGGTACTAGTGCAGATCTTAGTTCATTGAAAAGCTACGAAATTGAGGCTCTTTATGAGCACAGGAAAGATTATGCAAAAGCCCAAAAGAACAGATTTACTACTAACGACTAAACGCATGGATTTAAACAAATTATTACTCCCAAACTGAAAGCAAGTGCCTTCCAAAGAAGAAATAGTAGAAAAACTTGTTCTTCTAAAGTCAGAAGGGGTCACACATGAACAGATGGCAACTTTATCTGGTTTATCAAGACCAATAGTGACACAGATCTGTCTTGGTAATCCTATGACTGATAGGACACACATGAAGTGTATACTATCGTGACTGATGCATGCGGAGAAAAGAGACTTTATCTATATACGTATACTAGAGTATTGTTCTTATTACCTAGATGAGGGAGGAGATATTGATGATATACTATATGACTTGCCTAATAGAATTAGTGAAGCAAAAGATGTTATAGAAAAGAAGAGGAAAGATAATACCCGAAATGAATTATTGAAAATCTAATTTACTACTAACGACTAAGTCATGAACGAATCAATATGAAAGATGATAGATGCTTGTCAGTTGTTTTTAGATAAGGAAGACAAGAGTGGAAGAAAAATAGTACATCTCATCATAGAGCATGATGTAAAGAAAGACACCATCACCTGTTATCAGGGTGGTACTACATTAAAGTCCTCTCAGTGGGCATATGTAAAACACTGTGCCGATGGATTTTTTGACAAAGCAATTGAGGACACTTCAAATAACTTTACTACTAACGACTAACATCGTATGACAATTACAAACACTACAGAATTTACAGGTACACTAGCTCTTATCTCAGATATAGAAGAAGTAGGAAAGAACAACACCCCTAAGTGCTACATTATAGTAACAGAGAAAGGATGTACAGATAAAGAATACCCTAACTCTATAAAGATCGATGTATTCGGAGACAAGACAGAATACCTATCTAGCTACCACCCATGAGATATAGTAAAGATCACATACAATGTAAAGATCTCAGAGTATAACGGTAAGCACTACAACAACGTGTCTCTCTGGAAGATAGAGAAAGCAGAAACAAATACAGACGAAGGAATGCCATTTTAATATACACAAGAACAACCTATGGACATAGTAAAGCACTGGAAGAATACAAAGCTCCCAAGAACAAGGATCTGTAATTACGCAGGTATATCAAAAAACATAATGGTAAGGTATGCTCTATGAGACAGAAACGTATCAAGAAAGACATCGCTAAAATATTACGAATGAGTAGCCGCAGTGCTAAAAGAAGAGCAGGTATTGTTCGACGACTGTTGCACTAAACCCCAAAATAAACACAGATAATAACAACATTGTGTTGCAAAGTGATGACAAATGATTATACTAGGAATTGTTAGAAAGCTTTAGTGTGTTATATAAACAAAATGTTTGACAAAATATCTTTGAGATTGTTATGGTTCATCCGTGACATTAGATGGAATAGCTACAGTAGAATAGACAAGACTAAAATCTTAGACATCATGTACTGGGTATATACCCATGAAGGTAAGAGAAAGGCTTCAAGAAGAAGTTTCTCAAACTATGTATGTAAGAAGAGAAACAAGGGAGTGAGTCTTTGGTCTATAATGAATACCAAATAATGCTTACATACACAACAACAGGTACTGTGCTTACAGATAAGCTCTTGCATCAGTACATCACAACTCATCCTTTACAGGAAGTAATAACAGAAGGTGCCAAGAGAACCTTTATCTTTAAAAGATACTAGCATGTGAATATTCCGAGTGATGCTCATAGCAGTAATAGCCCGACAATATTTAGATCGTTATCTATCAAAAGATGCTACAAGAAAGAAGAGCTGGAGACCCTCGAAGAACAGATATAACAGGAGGTACTACAACCTATTTCCTACTAGAGGAAGATGAAACAAGAACACATATCTTTGTAAAGAGATCAGAAGATGGTTCTATAAAGTCCATAGTATGGGAAAGAACTACCTTAGACAGATACGAGACCAAAAAAACACACACGATAACAAATAAAGATCAGAATACACTTGAGAAGATAGCAAGATATATGGATATGTGAAAGAACTGTAAACGATGGCTCTTTGAGGAAGCTCTAGAAAGAATATGAGCCACATGGACAAAGAAGAAAGAGCAGCTAAACTATAGAACATGGAACATGAAGCAGATGCCCAAGGAACGATACGCCAACAATATGGCAATTTATAAACATAAAATAAAAAACAGATGATAGAATCTACAATACTTGCAACAATGGCACTAGTAGGAGGTATGACTAATCTACCTTATTACGATATGCAGGACCTAGATAGAGTGGTATCTACAGTAATCATAGCACAGGAATCACTCCAGCATGATTGTATACCTAGCTACTCGGAAGCTACACAAGAGTTAGGTATAGTAAAATTACCTTTCAGATGTGGATTAGAGATCACTCACAACACAATGAGCCAGAAGATAACATTCAATGAGTCAACATTCGATCTATTGATAGAACCAGACACTATGAGCTGGATGAGAACAAACTTTATTACTACTAGTAAGTAACATGAGCTATATCCTATCATGAATATCATTCTTTATTGCTCTTGCGGCCTTAATGAAGTCTTACAAAAGAAGGCATGTCTCTCATGGGAATGCTATAGACGTTTTGTTCCCTAAATTGAGGCTAAATATAAGAAGTTTGCCATATGTCATGGGGGTTAACGAAATTTGTTGAATCTATAAAGACTGTCTTGGCGATAGTTTTTCAGATGACCCAGAAGGCTTGTGCTGTAGTAGGTCTTATACTATACTTGTGACTACAGATTACCTGGGTACGTATGTGTGGTTAGATGATGAGGAGAAGGAACTCATTCTAGATTATGATGAGTATAGTGCCGTAAGAGATCGTGTAAACGAATATGTTAGAAAATATATGATTAGAGAGGAGGAAAAGAAAAAGACAAGAGGAAGACCAAAGAAGAAATTTACTACTAAAACAAAATAATGAGACTATGGCTAAAAGAAAAAACAAACTTTATTACTACTAGTAAATAGTATGTTAGACTATATCTCTTTATTCTTGAGTGTATTTTCGATATTAATATTGGTATTCGTATGAATTACATGTAATACAAAAGGCATATGGAAAAATTTAGAGAGAAAGACAGACTCTATAAAGAAACTAGAGGGACATGTAGATAGATTTAATTTCCTTTTCCAGGAGCCAGAATATCTCTATGTGAAACTTCGTGAGAAGATGTACGCAGTTGACTTTAACCAGGCGATAGAGATCGTACATATGCCATCTTGAGTACATCTGTATCCAATATCTCCTAAAAAAGGATGACACTATCTCTGCCCTGCCAATAAGGTTGGGGTTGATGATATATGGTTGAATGATCTTGAATTTGACTTTTTAAGAGATAAGGCAAGAACGTATCTTGAAGAGTATAAAAAATTTACACCTAATAAAAATTAATGTCTAAATGGCTAAAAGAAAAAACAAACAGAGTAAAACTAGGGATTGGTATCTCGATTACAGTATTCTTATTTGTATTGGTATTATCATCGGTTACGCAATCTATGGGTGGTGAAAACTCACAATGAGACGATAACCTATCTGGGTACATACAAGAGCAAGAAACATTGCTAGGTGATATCAACTACCACCAGGGCCAGGCAAACACTCTCTCAATCAGATTGGGTAAGGTGCAAGCTGCTGTTTCAGCGCTAAAAGAACTACAAGAAGAACCTAAACAGACGCACTCTGTTGCTGAAGTGGGAAAAACACAGTCTCAGTAGTCTCTGAGTACGAGAAGTCTCTTGAGTTGTTTGTTGTACATGAGTCAACAAAAGAACCTGAGAAGGAAAGGCACTTTACTGTTTACCCTGACGGATCTATCCACTCAAACATTGATATTGGTCAGTCAATCAATCCATACGGGTCTATCAACACTATTGATTCTATACATGTACAAGTTGTTATAGATAATATGACTTATAGGGTGTCAAAAGAACAATACGAGGCTATCATGACAGTTTACAGCTGGGTAGAAAAGAGAACAGGGAAGCAGTTAGATCTAAAAGCATATAACCTTCACTACACTAAGATAGGTTGGCTAGAAAAGCTGCATATTGGTATGTATGGAGACGGTTACCTAGGGCCTTATTTGGCTACTGCATACTACTCTCCTGTACCTAACCAGCCTAGTTACCCATATAACGGAACACTCTCAAAAGCTGTAGAGATAAACTGTGGACGAACAAAGTTAAAAGATGGATCACTAGTTCTTGACTATAGGGGCTGTGAACATGCTAAGTTCTGACCAAAGCTAACAGACGAAGAGGCAGGGAAGATTGTAGCATGTCCAAAAGAAATGCCCTCATACGCTGAACTCTATATAGGTAAGACATATGAGTCTCGTAGAAAGGTAGTATGTAGAGACTGGGGAGGAGCTATTACAAGTAGAAGGCTAGACATCTGGGCTGGTTACGGTTGGCAAGGTGTAAAGAACATGAAGTCTGCTACAGGGTTATACGAAAGAGGAGATGTCCATGCTTGGATTAATTAATTTATTTATGTAAACAATATACAATGTTCGGAACTAGAAGAGAATACAGATGTACTAAGTGTGATCATGTAGGTAGAAAGAAAACACACTCACCTAGAAATCACTTACTACAGTTCATACTTATTATTCCACCACTCACATTGCTGGGTATCATATACGGTATATCGTGTAGAATGAGAGAGTATAAAGGATGTGCAGAATGTGGATATAGACACTTGGTAAAGGTAAAGTAATTTATTTATGTAATAGTGTATAAAGATGGATAAACATATAGCTATAGTTTTCTTTTTCTTTCTGATGTACGGCGTCGAGATA
>Ga0098033_1000478_pt1 | contig 18238 bp, 17 predicted proteins | sample 1_EtaG_FD_75049 | JGI IMG/M metagenome (GOLD analysis project Ga0098033, IMG submission 75049) | Marine viral communities from the Subarctic Pacific Ocean - 1_ETSP_OMZ_AT15124 metaG | ecosystem: Environmental > Aquatic > Marine > Oceanic | place: Pacific Ocean | collected 2015-01-07
ACAGAGGGTTATGCCAGAACAAATGGCTCACCCTAACGAAAAACCAGTTGCATTGATGACGAGCCTATTGTTTTCGCTCACGCAATTAGGCCAAGTTGTTTTAGACCCATTTGTAGGCGTTGGAGCGAGTGCGGTTGCCGCTAAAAGAATGGGTCGTTGTTTTGTGGGCATCGACATCAGCGAGGAATACTGCGAGATTTCTCGGCAGCGGTTGCGCGCCGTGGATACGGGCGTCCCCGTCAAGGAGCAGCGACAGGGCCAAAAAGCCCTGTTTGACGACGACTCGGTAGACACTTGCGAGCCAAAACTGCCCACAAAACGCCCTACGGAGCCACAGGAGGCCGCTGGCGGGACGCGGGGGTGAAAGATACCCCCTTACTCATTGTGCCGGGAATGGGGGCTTAACTATCTACTTTACAGCAGCCCCAGCCTCTCCAGCCGCCTCGTGTCCAACTCGGCCCGCGCCCCGATGTCATGCCGATACTGGATGTCGGCAACCTTCAGATTCCCCACAGTGCGATACGCTCTGCGTCGCGCTTCTCTTAAGCCACTGCCCCGCTCGCTCGGCGCGCCCCATGCCGTAACGTAGGCCAGCCTGCCGGAGATACCCGCCGAGACAAGCGGCTTCCCCGCACGCGCTGCGTCTCTCGGCCAGACGTGCTTGATGTTCGCCTCACAGATGCCACCAATCGCCGCCCCCGCTTTTGTCGACGCGCCATGCGGGAACGGCGGGGCAGACACACACACCGACACGAGCCAGTCCTTTATCACGGGGAAGTCCTCGGTGATGTCGCCACGCAGCCCCTCGTATACCGCCTCGGCCCATCCAGCGGGGAAGCCAAACAGGACTTCTTTAATCGCAATACCCTTGCCTGCCAAGAGCCTCATGCCGACGAAACCCTCGTATCCCGTCTTGGCAAGGGATGGCGCAAGCCGCGCAAGTGTCTCGTCAAACAGCGGCGGCGCGGGCTGATAGGGTTTGACCGCCGCACCCTGGCACTGGGTCATAGCCCCCACGCCGGGCTTCTTCGCCAGAGAAGTCTTGCTGCACCGGGGGCAAAGGCCGCCTGAGCCGGGCATAAACCGGCGTTCCTCGAACACGACGCACACGGGCCGCTCGAAATGCTCACCGTCGAACCAACCGAGGATGCCCACCTCGATGCCCTTGCCGCGCTCGCTGAGGCCGATTTGTTCAAAGAGCGTCGTGCGGTATCCGGGGTTAGTTGCCAAGAGGTCAGCAAAGACCGATGAACCAACGGCCCGCCCTTCCCCTTCGGCAATCGTATCGGCTTGCTGGCCGAAGCCGAAGCCGTCGAAAAAGACAACAAGCGCGTCGGCAACGATGTCGGTTTTAGCCAACATCGGCACCACTCCGCGCCCGATAGGTTCCCTTGCTTTTAGTATCGACCCCGTGGCAATCGCCAGTGCGAGGCCGCCATCTCCATTCGCCACTACTACGCGGTTCATCGCCCGCTCTCCTTTTGTTTATGGCATCAACACAAGCGGATTATGTGTCGATTAAACGCCATTTTGTAAACTTATGGGTCAGTGTTAGCCTGCGCGGCATCCAGCAACGCATGATAAGAGCCTTCGCTTATCGCCACCCGCTTGTGCAGGATTAACACCTGCCCGCCGCTAATGGCACGCACAACCTTGTCGCCAGGGAAGAGCACGATGACTATGTTGGATTCGGGAAGGGCCACATATCCGTGCTGGCAACCTCCCGCCAAGAGGACGACAAGAAAGACAACAATTGCAAGCCACTTCATATCGCTACCCCTTCCTCAAGCGCCGTAGTTTCTCTCGCAGGAGTTCAAGGTGAGTGTATGCCTTCGCCGCCTTGGCGCTGGTACTCGCATTGGCGGCTATCTGCTGCCACCTGTCTATCTCAGCCTGGAGTTTCTCTATCCTGCGTGGCTTGCTGCGCTGCAAATACCACGCTACGATGCCGAGTGAGGCCAAAATGACGGCGAGAATCAGCCGTACCATAGCAGCCTACTCCACGTGCAGGCCAACGGCTTTCAGAAACTTGACAACCACATTGAGAATACTGTCGTCCTTCGGCGTCGGTGTAATCTTGACGATGATGCGTGCGCCCAAGACTATCGCGCCGACTATGCCGACGATAGAAATCCAGTTTGCCGTAATCCAGTCCATCGGGGTTCTCCTTTGTTACTCCTCGACGACGGCCTCTTCGGGAACAACAAGTTCCCCGCCGCCCTCGTCTGCTTTGATTTGATTCAACAATCCCCGCGTAAGATACGCCGGGGCGCGAAGGGGCCAGCCGAATACGGACGAGCCAAGCCGCAGGGACGTGAGCAGAAACTTCGTCATCTCGGCTTCCCATTTATCTTCGCCGAACTGCGCCCCGCCTTCAAACTGTTCGCCCGTTATGCCATACTCAAACATCAAATAGGCACTTGCCAGTACCTGGGCCATGTCTTGAAGGGTTTGCGTCAGCGGGTTGGACAGACTCCACGAACTGAACCGTCTTTCTTCGATAAGGTTGAGCGTTGTATTAAGAATGTCGCCGAGAATATAAATGTTTCCCGCTGCGGTGCTAAGCGCGCCGAAGGACAGTTTCAACCAGAATGGCAGGCGGGATTCCTTTTCGTCGGGTCGCTTTGTCAAACCTCGGCGTATCTCGTCTATGGCGGCAAGCGTATAAGCCTGAAAAACCACGATGTTGATGATGTTTTTTCCGAGCCGGGCCTTAGCCACAAAGCCTTTGTCGCTGTTTTTGTATCTCAGAGCTTGTCGCCTGAGCATGTTCCAGTTCTTGTTCCGCTGTGACGAGTAGAGTGTTAAGAGCTGCTGGAAGGTAGCCTTGTTTGCCGACATGGTTGAGCGGCTGAAAACCTCCCACGTCGGCTGCGTGCGAAAGACTATGCGTTCCGTCTCGCGGGCGACAACTTCGCGCCGCTGGGTTTCCGTGAGGCCGGGTTGCTGTTCGGCGACTTTTAACTTCACCGCTTCCCATATTCTTGCGATGGACATGGAGTCGCCCCAGCGAAGCCCGCCCATCGCCTTCTGCTTAATCGCCTTCTTGCCTGTGAAAAACCGCCGCACTTCGCCAATGTTCGCTACCCCGGCCAACTCGCGCGTAACCTTGCCCTCCCCCCGCTCTCTCATGTAGGCAGAGTCTCGGCGCATTTCGTTCAGAGTGTCTTTGAAACGAACCTTTACAATCGTCGGCAATAGATACTTCAGTTCAATCTCGTTCGCCGCCGAAGCAAACGATATGGGTTGCTTGGCTATCACGAAGGGATTAAATCCGAGTATGGCGATATTCAGGCGGTTCAATGCGCCTGTGGCAATACTGTCCATCCCATCAGTATTCCGAAAAACCCCGCCGATGCGGTCAAGATAGACAGTTATGTCGTCCAGCCAAGCCTTGCCGTAGTGTGACAACACCGCCTTGCTAAACTTTGTGCCTGCGACCAGCGTGCGTGCGTTTCGCATCGGCTGGGAAAGCCCGATATATGCACCTATCTTCTGTATCTCTTGTCGGAGTTCCCAAAAAGCGTCTGTTAAAACCACAGACTGACTGCCGCCGACACGTTCCTTGAGGCCGCTAAACCCTTCAACGGTCTGTTGCGCAAACCGCCCGCCGAGGGTTGTGGCAATGTTTTTTGTCAACTCTGCCTGATTGCGTCGTACTCGCCAGTGATTCGGCTCACGCGCCCGCTCGAACCCATCAAGTTTCACCGATTCGCTGTTTATCTCAGGAGCCTGTATGGTTTCCTTATATTCTGCAATAACATCGGCCACAAGAAAAACCTCATTCGGTGTAGCAGCCAAGATGGCGTCAATGTCACCGGGCCTAATCGTGTGTTTTTGTGACAACCGAGCCTGAAAAGACAGCCCGTTCTGGAGAATGGCGTCAGTGTTATATACCGCGCGGCTGTGCATAACCATGGATAGCATCTCGCCGCGAGTAAGTGCAATTCTCCTGCCGCCGGAAAGTCGAACGGGTATGCGCGTTGCCCTATTGCCGGGGCCAAACATGCGGCGTATCCCAGCGCGGGTTTTCTTGAGAAACCGACGCTTTGTATTGAACACGTCGCTCCATGATTGAAACTCCTTGCTGTCCCAGTCGATGTCCTTCTCTTTCATGCGCTCTTTGATGAAGTCTTCGGAGCGGTGCATAAACTCTAACTGCCTACGCGCGCCGTCTCGGATGTCCCGGAACAAGACTTTGTTAATCAAGCCATCTTCTGTCCCGTCAAGGATAGACGACTTCATATCCATATCATAGTGCAGGAGCGTGAAGAACTTTCGCAGGGGGCTAACCACAGGGTCTTCATCTTCGCTGCTGATGGTGTCTCGGACGCGGAGGTCGCCCTTCTTTTTCTTGGCGCCCTCTACAACAGCCTTGCTCGTCTGACTGTCAAGAAGCCCGGCCTTAACAATGTTCGTGTTGATGCGCACGGTGTTTGCGTTCTTGTTCAGCGCAACTTCGTGCTTCAATAGGTCGTCAATCGACCGTATCTCTTCAGCGGTCATGTCTGGAACGGGAGTCTTTGTCAGTCGTCGGAGTTCGGCTATTTCCGCAGGCGGTATTGTGTTGTCTTTATGCGTCTCAACAAAAGCCAACCGGCTCTCAAGCATCTTGAGCGTCTTCTTACTCGGCCTTGATGTCTGGATACTATCGAGGATTTCGAGTGTTGCGTCACGCTGTTCGGGCAGCAGGCGTTCGGGGTCGAAACTGGCAATCGTTTTCTTCAGGTCTTTGACTGCGCGCCGCTGGTCGGCCTTTGCCAACACGTCTATCGCGCGGTCTATGCCCTTCATCAGTGTCTTTGCGTCTTTTGCGTCGCGTATCTGCGTAATAACGTCGCCCCGCAAGTCTCGCGGCAGGGTCTTACGCACGAAGTCAACAAGCGCAGCCCGTGCCGCTTTGCCCTCTTGCCCCTTGCGTTGCACATCGACCCGGAACCGGTTGAGTTTCTTCTGGACGACGCCCATGCCTTCGCGGAATGCGCGTGCCGCTTCGCGCGCCGCTTGCCGTTCAACTGCCGACAGTTCACGCCCAAAGATTCTGCCAAGACGCTGCTCGCCACGCAACACCGCCTTCAGGCTGTCAAACTCTAACTGCTCGGCGGCACTCCGCACGACTTCGGTTACGCCGCGGATGCGGCCTTTGAGCGTTTGCCTGACCGCCCGGCCCGCCGCTTCTATCGCGCGCTCAAAGCGGTTCGGCGTGCGCACTATCTCTACGGCAGGGTCGGCAATCGTGGCCTCGGTAATGGCTTCGTCTAACGCCTCTGTGCTGGCCTGTTCCGCTGCGGCTTCGCTCTCAATTTCGCTCTGCTCAACCGCTTCGGCTAAACCTGTCTCATCCGCCACCGTTGGCACGGCTGCGGCGGTCTCTGCACTTTCCGGCACCGTGGCGGCAATCTCTTCTGCCGTCGGGTCAGCGGCGGTCTCAGCGGCTACCTCGGCCTGCACTTCGGGGCTTGGAGGCAGTGGGTCGCCGATACGGGCAACGTCTTCATCGGGTGCGGGCGGCGGGGTTGCGGCTTTCTCTTCGAGTTCGGCTTTCCGCACGGGGCCAAGGGGTGGTTGGAGGTCTTCCAGGGCTTCATTGACTTGACTAATCTCGTCGGCGATATTCTGCCGCTCTGCGGGGTCTGTAGTTCGCCCGGCTTCCAGCGCCAACTCCGCGCCGCGCTCTTCGAGTTGCAGACGGGCCTGTGTTGGTGCGGGGGAGGGCTTCGCGACGGGCGGGGGTGATTCCTTCGCCAGTTCGGGGTAGTCGGCGAGGACTTCAGGAGGCACGGGACGACCTTCACGGAGGGCGCGCTCGACAACGCGCTTTCTGGCATGTGAAACTATGTCGTCAACTTCGGACGGAACATCAAAACGGAACCGACCGCCCTCCTCAACTGGCACGGATGCCTCGGATTTGCTTATGGGCGTTATTGGTACATTCTTCTCAAACTCTCCCGCGCTCATCTCCCACGGCTGCTTGGCGGGGGAGGGCTTCGCGGCTTCCGCTGGCGGGGAGGGCCGAGCCTCAACGCCGCCCGGCACATAGTCTGGGCTGTCAGGGTCTTGAGACGGCACGCTGGGGGTGGGCTGTTGCTTGGCTGCGTAGTACGCTTTCACGTCTTCAAACACTTTCAGTGTATCACGGATGTCGTTCTGCCTGTCCTCGAATGCTTCCCGCTCGGCGGGTGTAAAGTCCTCGGAAGGTTCGGCTAACAACTTGTCGGCCAAGGCGTTCTCGATGCTCTGTATTGCAATATCATCGCCTCGAAGCACTGCCGCCACATAAGCGTCCTCGGCAGCATCCATGTCACCGTTAGCAATCCCGCTCTTTTTAACACCTGACCAGTGCTGATAGGGCGCGTCGGGCAAGGCGGCGGCTTCGGTGGGCGAAAGTGCCAAGAGGCGCGTAACCCGTTCTCGGCTGCGCTCTTTAACCGCTTGGTCTGCTTCCGTCAGGGGTTCCCCGCGCATCACCTTTTCTTTTACGGATTGTTCTTCACTTGTTTCACCGAACTGTTCGGTCTCGGTGGAAATAGGCGGCTTCGCCGCCCCTGCCTGCGGCGTCTTCGGCGGGTATTGCTCGGCAAGCGTGGGCTTGGGGGCGGGGGGAGGTGTGGCCTGTGCAGTCGCTTCTAAGTATTCTGCCTTTGCAGAAGCAAGAGCCTCCTGCCTGTTGCCCCCTTTATATGTAGCCGTATCTTCCGGCGAAAACCGCATCACGGATTGGCCGCTGAGGTTGCCACTTGGCAAGCGGTAAGCACGCCTTAAAAAGACATTCCCTTCCCCGTCCTCAAAAGTTGCATAATTGTCTAAGGGTACGCCGCCGCGAGACACCACATCCTCTAAGTCCTGTTGATGGCTTACAGGGCGACCATCGACTATAAGGGCTGGCTTATCCATGCCCCGGAGTTGCCCTGTGCGTGATGGAGGTTTAGCCGTCGCCGTTGTCGGAACGGCCTCCGCGGGAACGGGCGGGGGCGGGGAGGGGGGAGGGGCGGTGTGCGGTTGCAGTTTTTCGAGTTCCTCATTCACCGCCGTAATCTCATCGGCGATGTTCTGGCGCTCGGCGGGGTCTGTAGTTCGCCCGGCTTCCAGCGCCAACTCCGCGCCGCGCTCTTCGAGTTGCAGCCGCACTGCATCAGGGGTGCGTACTTGGACTGCATCAGGGGTGCGTACTTGGGCGGTGTTGGCACGGAGTTGAGAAACCGCACCGGGGAGAGCGAGAAGGGGGAATGCAACTGCGGAGGTGACTATGGTGTTGGCAAGGTTATCGAGAACATCTTGTGCTTCGGGGCCAGCGTATGCCGTGTTGCTTTTTACGGCCTGAATAATCTGGGCGGTGATTTTACCCGCGTCTTCGATGACGGTCTGTGCCGCTTCCTGGCTTATCTCTTTGCCGACATCACCGAGAAAGGACTTCGCGGTATTGGCAACGGCAGCGCGGAGCGTGGTATTTTTGACTATTGCTTCCCTGACGGCCTTACGGAAAACCACTTTCCCGCCGGGCAGACGCTTAACAAGAACGCTAAACTTCGCAACCTCTACAATGCCTATACCAATACCCGTCAATTCTGAGACGGGTTGTGCAATGTCCGGGTCAACGCCTGCTATCACGAGGTCGAGGAAGATGTTGCCACCTTCGACTATCCGCGATTCGTCGATTATCGCGTTCACGCTGCCTACGGCAAATCCGGCAGCCGCCGCACCCGGTACCGTAACAGCCTCTTCCCCAAACAGTACTTGCGGGCCTGCCTGGCCCAGTTTAGCCGCAGTAACAGCAAAGGCCAACCCAAGCGCGCCGCCTTCCGTGCCTGCCCGCACTGCGGTATCGGCTAAGAATGGCAGGAGTTCCCCGACCGTCTCGCCAACGCCGGTCAGTGATGTCGGAACGTCAATGCTTGTAATCGGTTTGTCAGGCCCGAACAACCCTTTAAGAGCACCAAACAAACTTGCCCCCGGCACCCCCTCCTCTGCCAAACCAAGTTCAAACGCCGCAAGGGCTCTTGTGCCTATTTCGACTTTTGCGCGAGGCACTCGCGGAATCTTCTCTAATTGCCCGCCCAGTCTACGGGCCTGCTCAACTACCGCTTCGAGCGCCGGGCCACGCAAGTTCTTAGACTTGTTGCCAAGTCGGCCACGGTCGGATGTTATACGACCCGTTTCAATGCCAGTCCCAACGCCAGCAAAGAATCCCTGGGGAGGTTCAATGGTTTTTTGCTGAACGCCCGCAGCGACCCGCTGAAGTGATTGGAGTTGCGTTTCTTCTCTTTGCGGGACTTCGGCACGGACAGCCTCAAGCCTCGCCCTTCGTTCGTTGGCGGTAGCCGCTTCCTCTGTCTGGATTTGCTGCAGGCGCGCGCCTAAGTCACTACGCTCAGCATCTATCTCTTCGGCTATTTCGTCAATGCCAAATCGGGACATTATTTGCCCTTCTCAAGCGTAGCGATAAATCTGTCTCTCGCCTTATCGGGGTCAACAGCACCGGCTATGGTATTGTTGATAATGTCAATCTCGTCTTGGTTCAGGCGATTTGTGGTCACGAGTTCTTGAAGCCGCTTGGCCTTGCCCGTGAGTTCGGCTCGGGCAGGAGGTGTCTCTGCCGCCGCTTCGGGTGTTGGAGCCTCGGTAGTCGGTTTTTCCGGAGCCGCCGCGCCAGTGGCCGGAGCCGCCGCGCCAGTGGCCGGAGCCGGTGCGCCAGCAGCCGTCCTCTTGTTAATCGCGTCAAGTTGAGCATCACGCTCGGCAGCCTTGTCTGCCGGGGTGCCGAGGTAGCCCACCAGCGTTTGCTTAACAAACGTATTGGAATCCTTTCTAAAGCCACGCTGGAAAATCGGTGCTCTGCCACCCGCGACATTTGGGTTTGCCTTGCCGAGAATTAAGAATTTGCCGAGACTGGGATTGATGATAATGCCCCTCTTTTCCTTCCCAAACGTACCAAGGGTTGTCGCCGTAATGTCAGGCTCCGTGTCAAACTTGTTGAATACCTCTTGGTTCTTCGCCCTGCGACTCTCAAAGTCGGCGGGGGTTTCTCTGCGGTCAACGGGTGGGATTACGCTCTCTTTTTTGCCATCTCGCGTCACCCAGATGCTGCCATCCTCACGCTTGGTTAGGACGGCCTTGGGTTTTCCTTCCGGCCCCTTAGCAATCAACTCATCGCCACGGAAGCGCTCTTGGTCTTTTCCTAATGTATATGATTCTTCCGGTGCAAGACCTATAAGAACAACAACCCGTTTACCGTCCTGAATGCCATGTTGGACTATTACGTCTTTGCCCTTGTTCTCGAACGTGCCATCATCTTCTATCGTAATCTCTTTGCCTATCGCCTTGAACCCAGTGTCTTTCCGCTTGACATCAAAAGAGACAAACCCACGCTCGTCGTCATCATCGGGCATGAAAAACTGCCCATCTTTAACAAATGGCGCGAATGCTTGACCTCGTGCGATTTCCTTGTCGTTTACAAAAAGCCTCACCCCCGTGCCAACCTTCTCAACAATCGGGTCTGCCGCCTTGGGGACGCGGTACGACTTGCTGCCCCAGTCGTACCCCCCCCGACTGCCACGCCTGCCAACGACCCGATCGTTGGCGATAATCGGCTGCCCGCGTTCCGTGCTCACGCGGCGCCAGCCTCGCCTCGCACGGCCTGCTGCACCTAATGACGTTGGCTCATCTGGCTCTCGCTCGGCGAGTATCCTCTGTACAAAACTCCGCTCTTTTTTGCCAAGCGGTTTGCCCTCGGCGGCTGCGCGCAGGAGGTTAATTTTCACGTCCTGCTTGAGTTCGCGGAGTTGACGCCGCTGCACGGATGCGCGAACCTCGGCCGACTGCGGGCTTCGGCCTTCGGGCGTTAATTCCCCGGCGAAGATTGCTTGCCGCAGAGCGGCCTGTTCAATAGTCTCGCCCGGCCTGCGGTCGAACTCTTCACGCGCCCTGTCGAGGTCGGCTGAGACGTTTTCGGCACGCATCTCTTCGGCAGAGCGGGGGCGGTCGGGGGGGATGGTTTTGTAGCCAACTTGGCCGTGGCTCGCAAACGTTTGGTTTGCAAAAGATGAAGGCGTATCGCGACCTTCGATTTGGTCACGTAGCCCCGCGGCGGCAACAAATGCCCCGGCGGACAAATCTCCGCCAAACGTTCCTGCAGGAAATGGTTGTTCCTCTTCTATTGCGCGCCCTACGTCCACAAATGACTCCGCCCGCCCTGCCTGCTGCCCCGGCGTCAAGCCGCCCAAAACCGCGCTTGCGGGGGCCGCCCCGTCTGCCCGCAGTCCAAGCACATCCTGCTGCCGCCTGCGCGCATTCTGCCTACGCAGGTCATTTATGCTCATCATTTTCCGTTACCTCTTATATCGTCGTCAACGTCATGTGGCCGACGCGCCCGACTTTTGCTATCGAATAGCCCTTCTCTTTCACCCACCCGCAGAACCAGTTGCAATCGCAAGACACGCGGGCGAGCGGGTCGTCGGGGTCGGGCATCCCCCAGAAGAACCACTGGCCTTGTGGCCGCGATTCAAGAACCCCGCGCTTAATCACGAGGCAACTGCCCGGCACGGTGTCCTCGTCCTTGTGTATGCACCGCCCCGGCTCCTGCATGAAGGACGTGCCGACGACATCGTGCGTCTCTGCCGCTTCAAGCATGGCGTTCAACTGCGGCTTGTCAAGCAGCAGGTCAGCGGCAACCATGACGAGATACGCCTTGTCCGTAAACTCCAAGTATCGCTGGACGACCTTGTTCTGCGAAACGTGCCACGGCCTAAGCCCCGTCACCCTGCCGCGACAGAGAAACAAGTCTTTCAGGTCTTGCAGCGTGTCGTTAGTTACCCCGTGGTAACTGTAAGTCATAAACATACAATCGCCATAATCAATCATCCCATCGCCTTTATACTGTGGTGACTGTAAAGGTTATCGCGTGTGTGTGGGGGTCGTCGGGTGATTCCGAGGACGCAGTCGCAACAAGTAAAAATGTTTGGACTGCCGTGTCGTCTACCTGCTGTGCCCGCCCATCCCTATTATCAGTCCATTCAACCTGAAGGTTTCTTTGTGTTATGCTCACACAACCGAGGCCCGGCCCACCCGTGGCAATGTCCTCTAAGTAATCCATGTTGATGTCGGCAGGGGCCGGGCGAGAAAGCCGTATGCCCGCAACGCCGCGTTCTAAGCCGGAATCTGTTACTTGGTCGTGGCCTGTGCCAATGTCCAAATCCACGCGCGGCTTCTGGGAGTCAACCTCGATACCGTCGCCGTATTCAACCCACGGGGGGATGAGCACCCATTCGCCGTTTGCGCTGCGTATAGCAAAGAGACGGTCATATCGTTCTGGAAATATATGCTTGCCTGTGCCGTCGCCCGCTTTAGGCAGATAGTTGGCTACTGCGTTGAACGGCTCCCCCACAACCACATCCGCGGCATTCACTGCTTTCACAGACACCGTATCAAGGTCTGTGGCCGGGTTGTCTTCTACATTAGCAATCTCTGCAACCTGAATCCACGGTGGCAAAGCGTACCATTCATTTACAGACCTTACATCAAACTCGCTGTCTGCCGCGGGGGTTACGTCCCAATCTGTGTCACCGGTTGAAATTGTCAATACAGCATTTGAATTTGACAAAACCTTTCGTCGTTGGCCCGAACCGGTACCCGCTGTGATATTTACAAATTGGTCAACGTGGGCGCCGCTAACCATGCTCGCACCGGATGGCTTTATGTTTGTGTCAAGAAACGGCGATACTGCGAGAACCGGCCCAAAGGTAACAACGCCTTCGTCGCTGTCCAGCAACCTGATTATAATCAGAATGTCGCCGGTTTGAGGCAGGTTGTGTTCTAAGGTGCCCCGTATCGCGGGGGCACCAGGGTCGGGGTCTATCGCCGGTATCGTGTAGGAGCTTTCGAGATACTTGCCGCTGACATTAAAAGCGTCGCCTGTTTCATCCCCGGCGCTATCAAGTATTTTGACGCTTATCGCATCGAGGTCTGTCGCATTAGACTGAACTTTGGCTACGAAAATAACCGTCTCGCCAGCATCACCCAGAATGCTTCCCACATCAGGCAGGCTGCTTATAGACAAACCACCCGGCAGGTTGGAAATCTCCAGGCCACCGCCCGTGGTTGCGCTGGTGGCCTTCCCCTCCCCACCCTGCCCCGTCTCGTCAAGTTCGGGAACGGGTATGGACTTCTGGGCGTCGAGGTAGTCAACCAACTCCTTGATTTTGCTGATTAGGGCAGCAAGTGTCTCTCGCACCGGGGCAGTGGCCGAAACATCCAGTTCGGCATCCGGCACGCTGTTGTCGTCCTGTAGCGCGTCGAGATATTCTTTCAGTTCTTCAAACGACATTAAGCATCTCCCCATTCGACAAGTCCGTTAAACACCGAGAAGTCGTCGGGAACATATAGTTTGGCTTTGTAATTCTTGCCCGCGCCAGCACCAGAGTCTTTCCAAGCTGTGATATTCTTAATTGAAGTCAACGCCGCGCCATCGCTTCCGGTTTTGATAATGTCCTGACAGACTGCCTCTTCCCGCTGCACCTCGACGAGTTCGTTCCAACCCGCTGGTTCAAAGGCAAAGAACAACTCTATCAGGTCAATCGTCTCGTCATATACAAAAACAGTCTCGGAACCCAGGAACAAAAGCGTGCCCGTCGTTGCCCCTGCGATAAGATTCGTATTGGCATCATTTATCGTGCCAACCATGCCTTTCATGGTGGCGATTGTCGGCTCCGTGCCGCGGAATTTCGCAAGCGTGAGTTTCAGGATAGCCCGCCCACGGATGAGCGTGCGCTTGCCCTTGATTACTTTCCAACGGACATATTTCCTCTCGCCGTCCTCTGTGATAATGTCCTCGTACCACACCTCGTCGCCATCCTCGTCCTTCGCCGGTATCATCTCTTCGCTCTTGACACTGGCCGTCAACATCGCCCGACCCGGTCGGTCGCGGAGGAAATTGTACAATCGCTGTGGTTCATACTTGGCGATAACGCGGGCTTCGCCGGGTCGCCAATTGCGGTCAACCTGCAAGTTGGTCAGGACGGACGAACTAAGAGTCAGTTCTCGGACATTAAAACTACTGGTTGCATCCGGTGTAGTTGTCCAGTCTGTGTCGCCCGTCGAAATCGTATAGGCAGTCGTGGTGTTGGAAATAACCTTGCGCTGCTGGATGGAACCGGTGCCGGCGTTTATTGTAAGCCAATCGCCAATGTGTTCGCTTGCCACAAGGCCGCCGCCCGACGGCGTAATCGTCGTGTCATTAAACGGCGCGATAGCCAATGCGGCCGGCTGAACCTCGGTGCCCTCGTCGGCGTGTAACTGCGGCAGGTCTGACACATCAACACTGCTCGATGCACCGGGGTCTGTGGTCGTGTATATATCGGTATAGAAGGCACCCTTTGCCCGGCGGGTAATCTTCTGTCTGGATTGTTTGAGTTCGTTTAGCGTTGCCATATTATGCCGGGAAAGTCTTTAACCCCTCAAAAAGTGCCGTCATAAAGAATAGCCCCTGATGCGTCCTGTGCGGCTCACTGTGGTTCTCGATGCAGATGATGCTTGTCACCTCGGTATCCGCTGCGTTGGGAGGCTCACCCGCATCCCCGGTAATGTCTGTGGCTACCGAACCAATTGCCGGGAGGTCGCTGAGGGTCGTACTCACGCCGCGCATCAAAAAGCGAACAGTCGTGTTATTCCTGTCGGCAAGAGAACTGATTTTTAGATGTACGAAAGCCATTGTGCCCTTCCTTTTAATCGGCAAGCAGCCTTATCCCGAATGCAGTGCTCAGACGCCGCTTTTGCTGTCACGTTGGCCCGCATCATCGCAAGGCCACCCACCGATAATTTACGCATCCGTGAAGTTCTTGAGTTTCTGATACACCACTTCCATCATCACGTCGGTCTTGTTGCCGCGCCGACTCAACGGACTGGTGTTTACCCTGCGCACGATGAGGTCAAGCCCGCCGCCGCCGCCTTCGATGGCCGTGCCACGAGCAGGCTGATAGGTAGAAATCTGCTCACGCCCCACGCGGAAGAAGCGCGACTCCAACTTTATCTCGTCGAGGTCTTGCGTCCTGCGCAGTTCCTCGTCTTCAAGGTCTGCCAGTACCGGCGCCATCGGCGTCCTCCCTGTCCATGTAATACTTGACCATCGTGCGTATCTCAGCCACGTCCACAGCCATCTTGCGAAGTACGGCCTCAGTCGTATGCTGTTGTACGGCGATTGTTCTAACGTCCTCGGAATCAGCCTTGCCCATGAGCGTCCCGGCAGTCCAGGTGAAAAGCATCGCTATAAGTGTCAAGAGTCCTGCGCTGAGCCACGTTTTCATGTCGCCATCCTCTATGGTATTTCGCCTGCGTGTCCACGTTGTGCAAACGGGTCGCCGATGTGCCGCGTGCCAATCGGTGCTGCGAAGAAAGGCCGCATTATCGGCACCCAGTCTGGCTTCTCGGTATCTGCCTTAATCGCCTGTGCAAGAGCGCGCTGCGCCCTCTCTAATTGCTGTGCGGCATCCTCATAAAGCCCCAACCCCTGAAGCGCGTGCCAGACCGTGTAGGCTACAATCGCATCGTCTGCGCGCGTGAGTTCCGGTGAGTTGGCATTTGCACTCAGCGTCGCAGGCCATGCGTTATAGCGTATCGTTACGTCATTCACCTCGTCGGGTATGGGATAGAGCGAGGCCGTCGCCCCGACAAGCGTGTACCACACCGGGGATGCGGTAGTCGCGTCTGCGGGGGAAGGCACCAGAAGGTCAAGCCGCTGAGGTTGGATAAAGATGAGTTTGCGGCTTCGGCTCCCGTCGAGGTATCTGAGGTCGATTATCGACTTGAACGCAAGCGCGCTGTCCGATGTCAAGAGCGTGGCGAAATCGTATTCCAACTGGTCTACCACGGTGTCAATCGCCGTGGTGTTGGTTACTCGGAGTTCGCTCCAGTCAAAAAGCCGCGCAAGGGTTATCATGGCATCATTGAGCCATTCCTGCACGCGGGTTGTGGAATCCGTGCGCTTGAGTATCGCCTCAACTTCAGTGACAAATTCTCCGCGATTTCGAGCCATTTGAGTCCTGCCAATAAGTTATGCGGGCGGTCGGCTTCGAGGGGCTGACCTCGGTATATTTACGCTTGCCTGAGCAAGCAATAGGGCGGCCACCGCAACGGGGGTAATCACCGTTAGGCGAAATGCCGACAACCCATCTTCGCCCGCATATCCTTTATTTCGGTGGGAGGAAGTTCACCGGCCATCGCAGGACGCGCCCATCCCAACGCGCCCTGCGCCGGTATTAAATTGTGAAACTACTTACGGTGCGAGTTGGAGCCAAACCGTAGCGTGCCCGCCACTCGCGCTGCCGTCCTGTAGGCAGTGGCCGATAATCGGCGCGGTGAAAACACTCATAACAATCGCATTACCTGCCGAACTCGTCACGAGGACTTCCCCGGCAGCCAAGCCGCCGCTATCAAGAACCGTACACGGCCCCCACGTCTGAATCCATACATAGGACTCTTCCGAGGTGTCCACCGTGATGGGCAGAACGCCACTCGGCACCACGTCTGTTGAATCCACAATCTTCAGGTTGTTGTACGGGTTGCCGTAAATCGCGGCGTCTGTCGCAGTAGTAATCGCTTCCACCAACGGGTCGTACAACGTCAGCGTCACAGCATTGGCAGCAGCAGCAGTATTTGACCTGATGCCGTAAGCATAACCCTCGCCAGCGTCATCAGTCGTGTGCAGCGTGCCGCCCGCAAAAGCATCTGCGGTAATGGCACTAAGCACCGCCTCCGTGATGGTCACCGATGTTGCACCCGCGGCGGCCGCTGTTACGCCCCCGTCAGAACTGACCATGCCGTTTACGCTAAGGTCAGGCCCAACAAGGACGCCCCTGTTGGTATCCGCGATGACGCGCCCATAGTGAAAGACACGACTGCCGACCTGTATGCGGTCGCCAATCCTCACCGTCGGCGTTGCGTTGGACTGGTAGATACCTTGACCCGGCGGTATTGTCGCCGTCCCTGGCCCCACGTGACCAGCAGTTTTTGCAGTTGAGTCAACTACAGCCATGATACAATCTCCTTTGATTTAGGCTATCTCTGGGGTTCCCCTTGCGGGGGAACTCAGGAGTAGTTACGCCGTGTCGCCAATGTTGAACATGACAGAATGCGAACGCCGGGCGTTGGTACACATGTTGCCCCGTGCCACAATCTGCTTCACCTTGTCGAACGGCTGGTTTTCCGGTTCCTTCCAGTCCGTCTGGGTAAACCACATACCAGGGTCGAACTTCAAGAACAAGTTACGCCACGTCACGAAGAACATGCTGTCGGCCACGCTGAATGCGCTCGGCACAAACGGTATGCCCTTGTAGGCGATGGTCTCATACGAGTAATCGCCGACGGTGCGTTTCATTAACGTCAACAAATCAAGAGCGAGTTGCTCGTAAGTATCGGCCAACTCATACGTGGTGACGATGGCATCCGGCTTCCTGCCGGTTTCCTTCATGATGTTCGTCACGCGCGTACGCATGTTGTCAATCAACAGTGCATTCACGCTGTCCGAGGTATGGTCGTAGAAGTCATTTCTCCACCACGTATTCGTCGAAGGGTCAATCGCACCGACCGTGGTACTCGCAGTCGGGTCTTCGGCGATGAGGTCTTGGATGCCGTTAAAGTCAATCTGCGCGTTGGTATCAAGCAACTGCGTTTCCAGTTCCTCGCTCATGCTGTTGATGAGGTTCTGAACCTTCGCGTCGATTAGACTAAAGAGCATACCGCGTCCCGTGTTGATGCGGTCTTCCTCGCGGTAGCGCGTCACGTTACCGGCAATGGTTCGCCAGACGTAAAACGCCGCCGTAACGGGGTCGGTGTCGGCAAGGCTAACCGGCTGGCCTTTTCCGATACTCGCAATCGTGGTGTTCTTTGACTTCTCCACATTCAGGTAGAGACGTTCTCCACCCAACTGTGCCTGCCTGCGTGCCCCTATCTCGGCCAGAAACGGCGTCGCCTTGAAGATGTTGTCCTCAATCTCTTGGCGGCGCGCGTCTAACTGGCTCGTCCATAGGGAGTCGCGTACTCTGGTTGCTTCGGTTGGAGGTGCTGTTCCTGCCATTATTTCTCCAATAACTCCATGTGCCCCTGCTCTTCAGCGGCAACCACTGTATCATAGCCCTGTTCGTCGGCTATGCGGGTAAACGCTTGGAGCGGGGTCTCTTTTATAGTAGCTGTTCCCCCGGTAGGCTTCGCCGTGCCTGCGCTTCTCGCGCGCGTCTTGGCGGTTGTTGCGGCGGTCTTTACCTTTGCATCCGCATCGGCGACCGCTTTGGCTGCATCAACCCTCGTTTTCTCGGCATCGACCATAGCCATCAATGTCGGTATGCCGACGCCGGGATGCTTGCCCGCAAGTACCGTCAACTCCGGCCTTGCTTGTGCCAACTTACCTCGCGGGTCGTTGGCACAAATGAGGTCGATTGCCTGTCGCGCGGCCCTGATTTCTGCATCATCTGCCATGCGCTGCATTCGGGGGTCAAGAACCTGCGTGGTATACTGACCCCGCCCCATCATGTCGAGTGACTCGGCATCGGGCATCTCAGGCGGCGGTTCCACCGCTGCGGGTGGCCCTGCTGTACTCTTCAAAAACTCAGGACTCGTAATCTTGTCAAAGAGCTTCTGCTTATCCGCCTCTGATTTGTCCAGCCTCGCCTGCATCTCCGCCATTTGTGCTTTTGTGAAAACAGCCTCCGGTTCGTCTTGAACATCGCCCTGTGTCTTGGCCTCCGTCGCGGCCTCTTCGGTTACTTGTGCTTCGTCGCCTGTCTGGTTCTCATCCGCCATCGCTATTACTCCTTTTTAACTGCCATCTTCATTCGCCATAGTTTGAACTCGCGGAGCATCGCCCGCGGGACTTTTTTCAAATCTCCCGGTGTCCAGTTGCCGACAAACTCGAACTGCGCCTTCGCGTTCAGCGGCAACCGCACCGTCATGGTCTTGCACGGGGCGAAGATGTTATCCAACAACTCTATCGCCCTATCCGACAACCCCTGAAGCGGCGTCTTGTATGTCACACCTACCTGCCCCAGAAACGGCCTCACTTCAGTAGCCTTCTTGCCCACACTCTTCGCATAATCACATAGTCTTACCGTCTTGCTCTTCGTCACCACCATTTCATCGCCCTCTTACTGCATCCCGACTGGCACAAGGTTACGTTTCTTGCACTCGTCGAAGTAATCGCCTTTTGTCGCACAATACACCGGCTCGGCGTCGAGGTTATCATACCAACCGGCTCGGA
>Ga0098033_1000480_pt1 | contig 18219 bp, 24 predicted proteins | sample 1_EtaG_FD_75049 | JGI IMG/M metagenome (GOLD analysis project Ga0098033, IMG submission 75049) | Marine viral communities from the Subarctic Pacific Ocean - 1_ETSP_OMZ_AT15124 metaG | ecosystem: Environmental > Aquatic > Marine > Oceanic | place: Pacific Ocean | collected 2015-01-07
AAACATCTTATGAAGAAGCATTTTATCGCATTACTGAAAGCCTTAGAAGACATACTGCCTAAGCCCGTGGTTGGTGAAGCGACACCACGAGTCATTATGTCTCCCAAGTCTTCCAAACGTAAGGGATTTCGAGTAATCAATCCTACTCCATTCGTCATATCCGAGCTACAAGCTCTGGTTGACGCCTGTGAGAAAGGCTGGATTATCGACAATCAACTGAAACCAACCCAGAATAAAACCTCTGGGGAATGGTATCAGCCTTCCGTCTTCGTAGGACAACCATTTGCCACAAAGGACCGTGACGAAATGTTTGCTGAAATGCAGGATTGGGACTAGTCCCATTCGCATGTCATTATAGAGCCTCCGCACACCATGTGTGGGGGCGCTATATCCTTTTTTACTACACATTAACGTACAACAGCAGTCGTTATGTGACCTAATTTTATGCATAATGGTGTTGCAGGCGTAACCAATCGTATAGCAACTTAATGAGGGTTGAATCATATCCCGCCTAAGATTTATTTAATGAAAGGGAATACAATGCAACAGACAAACAGTGAACTTGCAAAGGAGTTAAATACTACTTCAAGGCAAGTATCAAAGAGTCGTAAGCGTGGCTATATTACGCTTAATGATGGTACAAGGAAGCAGTTTACTGCACCTGCACCAGCATTCATAACAACCAATCCTACTGGTCATAAGAAGGGTAGATAAAACGGTCGATTATCTATTTAATCAGCGTTATAAGGAGATTATTCTATCAAGAATAAGGCTTTTAATGTTCGCAGTCTACCACAGCGTTATGTTGTGGTGGATTCTCGTTCTGGGTGTGTGCAGGTTGTTCATGCACATTCTCATAGAGAAGCAAATACCAAGGCATTAGCACAGTTTCGTGTTGATGGTGGTATTACTGCTACTGCGTAATTGAATAAGTTCGGGGCAAGGGGTAGCCTGGCAACAGAATACCCCAAAGATTTATTGTTTCACCATAAAATTAATAAGTTTAGCTCTTTCTGAACTTATTGAGAACCCAGATAACACCAAGCTCCTGTACAGTACGGTGGCCCTTGTTTGGGTGAAAGAGGTTATCTGGATAATTGTTTTATCGCTGGCCATATCCTGCCAAGTATACCATCATCATTTACAAAGGATATCGTAAGAAATGGTGCTTATAGACCATCAACCGGTAAGGACGATGTCAAGTATCACTGGCTTAGATGTATTATCAACTGTCTATGAAGATAATAAACTTGAGTCCAGGAGAGAGTTACGGCTAAAACCACCGTACGTTAATCAGCGTGGTCTCTCTCAAAATTTTATTGCAGATTAGTGAAATGGTAAAACGCCAGTCTCATAAGCTGGAGTTCTAAGTTCGAATCTTAGGTCCGCAACCAATTAGATTATACAGAGGGAACATCGTTAAGATGGTTAGTGGTAGGAATGTGGTGGACTGGGTTGAAAAGCACCAGTCGTGTACGTATAATCTTTAAATTAATATTTGAGTGTAATCTCAAATAACGCTGATAAAAAACAACAAATGAGGAAGGGTTGGAAGGGGCTTGAATTGGAGTCTGTGTGATTGTCAGGTGTTACCTGGTCTAACAGTCAACGGTGTTGAAGGCCTCGTACTCTTCCTCATTAAATTTGGAGGTAAAATTATGGCATATTGTCCATATTCACATAAATGGCAACTTGTTGACTGGGCTGTTTTACATAAAGGTTTTAGAAGGTCAACTGCAACTCAAATGTCCAAACGGCAACTCTATGCTATTTGGTACAAATCATAAAGGGGACTAAATGAAAAGGAAAAATAGTAGTATACGAAGGGTTAGGCTTAAAGATTTAAGTTGTAATCCTCTTAATCCTGCGACTAGGACCATACCATCAAAGTTAAAAGGTATGGTGCAAAGTATTAAGAAAATGGGCATTATACAGCCCCCAATTGTTACATCTGATTTATTCATTGTTGATGGTCATAGACGTATAACAGCGTCTCATATTATTGATAGTAATGGTGAGTTAGATGTACTTGTTTTACCACATAGTATGAAAAAAGATAAACACAAGTTTAATGAAATATTTGTTGAAGCATCTTCTAATATGCAAAAGATATCAACAAGCCAGGAACTTGAAATGTATCTTAAACCAGGTGGTAAACATTTAGTTAGACAAAAGACCTTAAATGACATAGAAGCTCTTAGAGCTATAGGAGGAAGAAACTTCCTTCTTCGTGTCAAGGATAAAGGTCATAGTCCAACTACGTATATGCATGTATTGCGACTATACAAAGAATACACTAATGTAACAAGTGATAAAGAACTACGTAAAGTTCTCTATTATGTTGCTAATGTAAGTAATGCTCGAAGATTTAGAGCTGCACTTGATTATTGTATTCCAATTAATGCATTACATGGCGCAATCAATGCTAAAGAAGAACTATCATTAGCTTGGAATTAATGTGAAAAAAGCAACGATATTCTATCTGACAAAAGCAATCGCATCTATTGTCGAACATTTATGGAGAGGCATATGGACTGCAATTGGAATTATAATGATAATGAAACTAACTAAACTGTTCTTTATCATAAATAGTTAATCACATAACAGGGCAAACGCCCAAGGGAGGTCAAATGACCGAAGTAACTCGCGAGGTTCCCACAACAACTGTGACGGTAAAAACTATCCAATTTATGGATGGTGGTGGATTGCCTCAAGCAACTGAAACTACAGCTAATACTGTAGGTGAATTGCGTGAACAAATGAGCTTAACAGGCTCTATAATTGTAAATGAAGTTGTAGCTGCAGCTGATGGCTCAACTCCAATTAATGACGAAGACAGAGTTTCACATGTCTCCGGTGGTAAAAGAGGTGGCAAGTAAGCCAACTCAATAGTCTTCACATACCTTAAAAATAAGCAAGGTAGTGAACTATCTTTAGAAAATGATACGAATAAGCTCCTAGCACTATCTCAACGGCCTAGCTACTTTCACGAAATAACAAATCTTACTCGTTAAGAACGCTGATTACTCACGAATAAATGCTCGCCAAGTAGCTCTTTTGCAAAATGTTTATTCACAATCAATCGAGGGGAGGATTCCGACCCAGAAGGACACGGTCCACGGAGGTTCTATCCTCCCCTTGAATAACTTGGAGATAAAATGCAAGAATCATTAAAACTAATACAAATACCTGATGTAGATACCTCAAGATTATCTTCAGTAGGTGCTTTTCGTAGAACTGTTGAACAGATTGAACGAAATTGGAATTTAAATCTTGAATTTAACGATAATGCACGTTGGAGACCAGGGTCTTATGAGAGACTTAAAGGTCAAGTAACTAATGCATTATTTCCTCATTGGTCTAAACCTAAGGGCGCTAATACTATCAGAAGATTAACAAAAAATAGTCATTATAACTGTAATCAGTTAGCTAATGATTTAATATTAATTGATACTAAATTACGTGATTTTAGACGCAATAAAGAATCTCTTAATGAGGAACAGGCTGCTATTGAAGGTAAAAATCTTTTAAATGAATATATGCAAAGATTAACTACACCTGTTGATGGTATAAAAATAGAAATATTGCCACTTCCATATTGGACTAAAACAAGACGTAGCTTGAAGCCAATAATGGGTAGAATATATGAACCAAATTGGGATAGTCCATTACATCCCTTAATAGAGAGAAATGGTGAAATTCGTAACTATAATCTGACTAATAGTGAAGTAAATAAAAGACTTCAGGTATATAGCGAAAATCGCAATCCTCAACGTTGGTTTATTAATATCATTATCCCTTTAAAAGATGTAGATATTAATTACTATGCAAATACTGATAACGATACTTTAATTGCAACTAACCATTATGGTGATTTGGTCGTAGGATTTACTATGCCATTATTTGATGCAATATTAAACTATCGTACTATTAAATCCTTGTCAGGACTAAGAATTACAGGAGAAATGCTTGAAAGAAGGATAGATTATACTTATTATTCTAATAATACTTTCAAATTTCCTTATGTGTCAAGTATACAACATCCATTTGTACATGGAAACTCTAACCGTTATTCCTATCAATGGGGCAATACTTGTTTTGGAGGATTTAGAAGCGATGTATTAATAGCTTTATCTACTGGTATGATGGGACATCTAAAGATTATTTTAGATAAATGGGCTACAACTTATCATCTTGGTAATACAACTCCATTAAATCAACCAAATAGTCATCATTTAGGTATGCCTAATAAGTGGAAAAATTCTGTTACTGGCTTAATAGGAACTGATACAAATCTTTGTAGAAAAGCTATTAATAATGGAATGGAAGAATCATATCTTCTTGATAATTTTTGTAATGATTGTCAACTAACTGAAGCTAAATCAGGTAGAAATATTTGCAATTATTATATTCAATTAACAAGAGTACCTATTCCAATGCCTTCTGAGCTAAAACGTAGATTAGATGATATTATGGAATATAGAGGTTTGCCAGGCAATAAGAAAGAACAGTTCACTTGGGTAGAAGCTAAAACTGTTCTATTGGATATGACTGAAAAACTATGGAAACTTGTTACTTCTAATCCTAATTGTGGAATAGAAGAGATAACTACATTATATAAGTGTAATGATTTTGGTGCAGGTAATTTAAACTGGTCAACGTTTACTGGTATTGTAGAAGACCTTAAATTAAATATACTTGCCCCCGAAGAAGAAATGGACTATAAATGCTTAGCTCTTAATGCATATTTGATTTTTAGATATTGTGAAAGAGTATATTGGCTAGGTTCTATTGCTACTTATGATGAAGACTTATGGAATATTACAAGTGAAAACTATTATGCTACTATTAATAAGGCGGAAGAAAAGATTCCTATATCTAGTTATCGTATGATGGTCAATACTCACAGAATAAGTAATAATCAAAGGTTATATACTGAATATTACAAGGTATTATCCGACAACATTAACCCACCAGAAGAAGGAGGTTCTAATGAGCCAGGTCCGTTCTAAAAACGAAGAAAAAGATGCTAAATTCTATATCTCCAGGGAAGATTGGAATATTGTAATAGCATATGCTGAATCAGCCTATCATCAAATGAAATCCGAAATTGGAGGACAAATGGTAATTGTTGAAGATGAAGAAGGGGACTTTATACTAAAAGACCCTATTATCCTTAAACAAGAGGTATCAGGTATGAACTGTGAAATGGAAGAAGAAGCATTAGCTCTTCATTATTCTAAAATGGTTAGTAAGTATGGCAATAAAGTACGTCATTGCTGGTGGCATAGTCATCATACAATGGGTGCATATTGGTCAGGAACTGATAATGGTACTATTTTAGGAAATGAAACTCAAGATTTCTCAGTATCTCTAGTAGTCAATCTTAAACAAGAATATAAGTTAAGGGTACAATTCTTCTATCCATTTGAACATGAAGAAAATATAATCCTAAATTTTATAGATAATATTGACGAAATAAGAGATGAAGCACTTGACACTGAAGTTAAAAAGCTGTGTACTAAATCTGTGACAGCCGTCACAACAACTAAAGGTTTAAATGGAAAACCTTATGTAGATGGACAACAAACAACTATGTGGACTAAAGAAGACCAGGCCGCAGTAGATATGTATAACTATGGTTATGGATATAATTACGGTTATCGTAGAAACTACGAAGGCAAAGTTGATATGCATAAAGTACCAGCTGATAAAGTTAAACCTATCAACGATTTGATAGAGGAAGTTCAGGACAAAATAATAGATGATACTTGCACATATCAACAATTTCTTGAAATGAGAAAAACTGTTAATGAAAGTATAAAAGAATACAACATTCAGATGAAACTCATGAGTAAAGATGACCTTGAAGCGTGTTCATATCACTATTGGCCTGAAGATTTTCTTGAAAATATAAAAGGGAGGGATACAGTTGTTCATAAATGAAAGAAGTAGAGGTCTAATCGAAGACTTCCAAGACAAAATCTTTCACATACTTGGGTGCGGAGCTATCGGTAGTTCCGCATCCACCCAGCTCTGTAGAATGGGTGCTGAAAAATTTATTTTGTATGATTTAGATACAGTAGAAATACAGAATATTGGTGTATCCCACTATGTATGGAAGGATATAGGCAAAGATAAGGTAGAAGCCTTAAAAAGACACCTTAAAATGATTAATCCAGATGTCGATATTACTGTAGAACCAGGGCGGTTCTCGGCATTCGTCAAGCCTCTCAGCGAAGACGATATCGTAATTCTGGGTTTTGACAGTATGGACAGTCGCCTTGAAGCCGCGACTGCAGCGCTGACCGAGCGAAACAGACCATTTGCCCTAATTGATGGGCGAATGGGGGCGGAGGAGTACCAACAGTATGTGCTGACGAATCCAACTCTTTTGAAATATAAAGATACTTGGTATTCAGATGCAGATGCATCAGAGGACCCCTGTAACGCCAAGGCGACATCCTACTGTTCTAACATGGCTGGAGCGTTCATTGCGAATGCTGTAAAACGGCTATTAACCGAAGAGGAATGCCCAGAGCAATTTCTTTTCACATTCAAGGGATTATCACTTGGTTATACACGTTGATTGACGTATATTATCATAGTTGACTAATGACAAAAATAGGAGGTGTTATGGCACTGAATAAAGCTAAACGCAAACCTGTTTCTGTTAACCCGAAAATTCTCTTGTTATACGGGGCACCCAAGGTTGGTAAAACTACTGTGCTCAGTAAACTAAACGATTGTTTAGTAATAGATACCGAATCCGGTTCCCATATGCTTGAGGGTTATTTTCACAATGTTAACAGTAAAGAGGAACTCCTGGAGTTCTATAGAGAAGCATCAGATGGACATGAATACGAAGTCTTTGCACTGGATACAATCGACAAGCTAGTCGAATGGACAGCAAAAGATGTATGTAAGGAAATGGGCGTAGATGATATAGCCGATTTACCTTATGGCAAAGGCTTTGGAATGGTTCGTGAACGTGTGATGAACAATCTTAGAAAGCTTCAGAGTCTATGTTCAAAGACTATTATAGTTGGACACCGAAAGACAGCTACGGCTGTAGACAACTCAACTGCCGTTGAACCCGAATCTCTAGATTTATCTGGCAAGCTAAAGAACCAGCTTATGGCTCAATCTGATGCTATTGGATATATGTTTAGAGGGGAAGAAGATGAACTTATGGTTTCATTTCAAGCGGGTGTAGCATTAGAAGCCGGTAGTCGTTGTAACCACTTAAAAGGGAAAATCTTTCCATTCGATTGGAAGAAAATCTATAAAAAGGAGAGTAAATAATGGCACTATTTAGGCCTAAAGGCTCAACAGGTGGTGGAGGTAGCGATAAATTTACAGGTATTTGTGAAATGGGTATTGTCTCATTTACAGATAAATCAGCAGATTTTGATTGGGCTGATGTATTTATCGTAGCTGAAGTTGCTATCAGGGATAGTGATTATAATCGTGAAATAAGAGTTCGCGGTTCATTTGATAGAGATGCTAAAGGAAATATAGAAGGTGGTTCAGTATTGAATCGTATGTATAAATTCTTTGGCGATATTGGATGTAGCGCAGGTGTTAATGTTAAAGGTGGCTGGGAAACAGAAGATGGAACAGCCATTAAAGATATAGCAAAATACTTGACAGATAATCATCTCAGTAGTGTGATACCAGGCACTAATCCAGCTTATGACTTCGTAGGTTATGTTTATAAAGAAGAAAATAAGAAAACTGGTAAAGCATACAATACTGTTCATTATCGTTTGTTCCCAAATACTAGTACTGGCAAGGTAGACCTAGCTAGTCACGTTAAATGGGTAAAAACAAATGGTTACTTAAAGGAAGCATCTGTTACTGTTAAAGCTACAGCTCCATCTGACAATGGTGTTGTTTTGCCTAAGGCTGTAGAAGATGTTCTATGAACTATATAGAGATAGCTGTAAAAGAACCTAGAAATCGTGGTTTTATGATTGATAGGAAGGATTTAGCTTCTTATATCAAAACTGAAGAACCTCTTTATCGTTCTATGTATATGTATGATGAAGTTGGCAAAGCTCAAATTGAGAAGGCAGGGTCTGTAGGAGATTTCTATGGACCCCGCTGGATTGATAGAGTTGTAATTGATATTGATAAAGGAGATAATTCCAATGAAGAAACTTTACGTCAAGCAATGGCATGTATATTTGCACTTGGTGAACATGGAGTAATTCCTCATAAATCAATACAACCATTCTTCAGTGGTAGCGGTTATCATCTATTACTTCCCAACACAGTCTTCAATTTCGAAGCATCTCCAGAGTTACCATATATAGTTCGTAAAACTATGGTAGAGTTACTACCTGGTATAGACGACATGGTTTATATTCGCTCTGCGATATATCGTGTTCCTCATACCAAAAATCTAAAAACAAACTTATATAAGGTTCCACTTACTATACAGGAAATAGAAACGTTAAAACCTAATGAAATACTTGACATTGCAAAAACGCCAAGATTAGAATTTGCGTATCATTCCCTAGTTGGAGAAGGAGAATTAGAAGACTTAATTGTAAAAGAAATGCCCAGAATAGCTGAATTAAGGCCTGTAACTGAAAATACCAAGGTTGTACCCTGCGTACAAAGAATGTTGACGCTAGGACCCCAAAGCGGCTCTAGAAACAATACCGTAATGCGCATTGCAAGTCACTTTAGGAGACATGGTGTTCCAAGTGAATATGCCAAGGTATCATTGTTACATTGGAACGATAATAATATGGATGAAGGAGCTCTTCTTAATAGAATAGAGCAAACTTATAACAAAGGTTATCAATACAGCTGTAAAGATAAGTTGATGGCACAACATTGTCAGACAAGATGTATATTCTTTAAACGTAAAGATTATCTAATAGATATATTAACTATAGATAATTTACAAGAAGAATTTCATAATAGAATGACAACTGATTTTAGTGGTAGGACGATTAATTTAAGCAGTATGCTTGGATTACCTAAACACATAGATGCTACAATTTATCCAGGCGAACTCGTTACAATATTTGGACCAACTGGTTCAAGTAAAACAACACTAGCGCAGAATCTTGCATTAGGTGTTGATTTTGCAAATGATAAAATAGTCAAAGAGTGGCAGATTCCAACGCTTTTTATTTCTTTAGAACTATCAGCATGGTACATGCATAGAAGACATATGCAAATAGTTGCCAAGTGTAACAAAGAAGAAATAAATGAAAATTATGACATTATTTTTCGTAAGCACAAAGATGAATTGAGTCATGTTTCTATACAAACCATATCACCGACTATAGAGCAAATCAAAGATAAGATACGCGAATTAAATCCAGCCGTAGTAATTGTTGATTATATTGACCTTGTTGAAACTCCTCCTCATGTTAGAGGTGAGTATGAACAAATCAAGCATATATCACACAGTTTATCTAATATGGCGGTGAATTTCGATGTAATAATAATACAGATTTCGCAAGTTAGTCGTGATTATAGTAGAAACGAAGTACTTGACCTTTACGCTGGTAAAGGGTCTGGTGCAATTGAAAATGCCAGTAGAAAAGTACTAGGACTCAATGGTCAAGCTGATGAAAATATCAAAACTATTAGCATGTATAAAAATACAGATGGCGAACTTTTTGATACTCAGCTAGAATGGCGTCCTAGTTTTAGACTAAGGAGAATCAATGATTAAAGGATATATCTTTGACTTGTTAAAAATAGAAAATGGGTGGATAGTTACCTTATTCTCGTTTTTCCGTATTGGATGGCTCACAGGAGATGAGGGCTTTGGTCCTTATAAATGTATGCAATTTAGAATTGGAAAACTTGAGTTAACTCTTTCATTGGGATGGAAAAACTCTTATCAAATCGAAATTGATGAGGTAAAGGGTTATTCTTAAAAAATAAGATGGAAAAGAAACGATACAAACGTAAACAGAAACGAATGCATAAATCTACAATGAATTGGGAAACGAAGTTCTTACCATTGCTGCGTAAGCATCATGGTACACATGCCCAAGGTATTTTTCATAGATTAATGAAAAAGAGTTCTACGCTACGTTCAACATTAAAAAAGAGGAGTAAAGAATATGAAGTGGAATTTAACATCTCTCTGGTTAGCATTAGAGAATTATTCCTATCGAATTATGGCTCATCGTGTAAGTACTGTATTCGTGTACTTGATGTTAGGACTATGGTCTGTGACCATGTGGTACCTCTTTCTTGTGGTGGTCCTTCGACTCTTATAAACCTAGAAATGATATGCAGACGTTGTAATACTCGTAAAGGGCCTTTAACATCTGATGAATATCAAGAGGTAGTTAACTGGTTAAACCTACAACCGGAGCAAGTAAGCTCCTATATCTTTCGGAAATTATCCGGAAAGGAGATGTTTTGAGAAAAAAAGCACCTGTAAAGAAATATACTCAAAGTGATTTTGAGCGTTTTATGAATGCTAATCAAACTAATGAAATTCATAATGGTCAATCAAAAATAACAAGACATGGTCTTGATACAAGATATCATATTGAAAAAGGAGTGCCAATTCCTGAATATAGTCAAATTAGTAAGTTTCCATTACTTGACATGGAAATTGGTGATTCCTTTGTAGCACCTTTAGTTGATAAAAAAGCATTAACAAATGCTATTACCCGTATACATAAGAGAAATCAAACCTACAAGTTTATAACTCGAACTGTTACCGGAAGAGGAAGAACAGGCAAGCAAACACGCGTTTGGCGTATTAAGCCTGTCTAAGGAAAACGAATGGAAGGGAAGGAATCAGAGAGCAACGCTATCGAGTGTTCTTTCCCTTTTCATTTTTCTACAGAAAATAAATTAACAATTTTAATTATGTTGTGGATTATAGATAAAATAATAATGATAATATTGTTTTGGGCTATAAAACAATGAGCAGATACGCTTCTTAATCCTTGATGAACAATCAACATAGTACGGTACAAATCCTAATAGCTATCTGCTCAGAAATTAAAATGAGGAGGCTCCTAAAAGGAATCTCGTCGGATAAAGGGGGTGAAGGAATCGAGGCCTAAGCCCCCTTTTAATTATAACACTAATCATGAGAGGCAATAATGAAAAATGACATAAAAAGTATTACTATTCAAGAACCTTATAGAACTGAATATAAAAAGGCAGCACGTGGAAAATGGGAATATGAAGAATATTGGAGGATGTCACACTTAGAAAGACGTCAAGCTAATCCACAAAGAATGACACATCCCCTAAAGGAAACTATATGAAAAATAGTCCTCCTATATTTAGTGAATGCTGTAATGCTGGCCCTACTTGGCAAGAAGAACATCTTTGTTATAAATGTGGAAAACCAGCTAAGTTTTATGACCTTAACGATACTGTACCATGGAAAGAATACTCAAGAGAACAAATGATAAATAATGATAGTAAATTTGACATAGATTTAAAATATGGTCAAATAAGAGAGCAATTGTTCGCTGATATTATGGAAGGTAAGGAACTAATAGAAGTAAAAACAGAACGTGGTCAATGGCAACGTACTGGAAATATAGCTATTGAATGGATGTCTAGAGGCAAATTATCTGGTATTGCTACTACAGAAGCTAATTGGTGGGCCCATTTCTTAGCTGAAGAAGAAGATACTAAAGCTGTAATAATAATGAAAGTCCCGGAATTAAAATCCAGGATTAAACAATTAAAGAAACTAGGTATCGCAAAGGATACCAGGGGTGGAGACAACAATACTAGTCGACTTGTTCTTTTGCCTCTTAAACATTTATTTGGAGATGTATGAATAGAGACGAAACACTAATAATTACATTAAATAAGCAAATTAATGATTTAGCCGATTCAATACAAAACTTGGCTAATATTACAGATGAAACGTTAACTACTACTGTAGAATTAACAAAGCATATAACTACTTTACAGGAAGATTTTATTACTATTCTTAATAGATTGAATGAAATTGAACTTATAATAGAAGATGTGCCAAAAGAACCACTTGTTAAACCGGTTATAGAAAAAAGAAGAAAAAATATGCTGATAAAAACTCCTTATCCTAAATCATATAGTAAAATAAGGAAAGTGGTTAAAAATTTAAGGCGTATGGTAAATGCCCATACCTAATCATTGTATAAATTGTGATAAGATTGCTACCGTCATGAACGGTAGTACTCCTTATTGTTCTCGTTGCTATTTAAAGGAGGTAATGAATGTTAAGCGAAGACCAAGTAAAAAGATTATTAAAACAATGCGAAAGCGTTGATAATACATATAAAGATATGTGTGGTGATGAAGGCCCTAAATATTTTGATTATATGAGAAATAAGGGATGGTGTCAAGCTTTACGACTTGTTTTAAAAAAAGATACTTATCCCATACAAAAAGGTGAACTAAATGATAAGTGATAGAATAACTGAAGATGCAGATTGGAGGGACGGAATGAATGTATTTAGAGCAAATGTAATAAAGCGTTTAAACCACCTAGAAGCTCAAATTGAAATGTTAATGGAACGTATTAAAGATGTAGAAAATCTGCCTAAAGCTCCTCATCCACCTAGACAAGAGGAAGAGATGAAACTATGAAATATGGACGTCCACGTAAATTAGGAATATGGTCTACTAAATTATTAAGATTATATAACTATTTAGGATATGATATGAAGATATTAACAGAACGATTTGGAATATCAAAACGTACCGTATATCGGTACATAACAAAAGGAGGCTATAATGTCAAGAAAACATTACGAAAAAATAGCCAAGACAAATAACGAACATCGTTCAATTATTGGCGTTGATAATCTGGTTGATTTTGTCCATGATTTATGTGTAATTTTCGAAGAAGATAACGACCGTTTTGATTCTGATAGATTTAAAGAAGCTATTGGAATAATATGAATAATTTCGAAGAAGCATTGGCTCTTATCGAAGCATTAGAAGAAGAAAATCAGGAACTAAAACAGCATATTCGCATTTTATCTAAACCCGATAGTAACATACAAGTTACTTCTGGCTATAATATAGATAGGTCTAAATATGATGCTGATGCTGCAATGGAACGATTTACTAAAAGGATGAAAAATGATTCTAGAAAATACAGAAAGGAACGTAATGGCAAAATCACCTAGTCGGAAGAAACCAACTATGAAAGAAACGGTTCAGGTTATCAATCAAATTATACGTGAAATTACCTCACTCAAAACTGATGTCCAAACTATGACAGGTATACTTGACATGTATATTGAGATGAATGGTGATACTGATAAGTTTAATGACTTTGTTAATAAGAAACTAAATGTAGAGGGAAGCAATGACGTACGAACAAATGAAGAGGGTAGTACGGTTGCAATTGAAGGAAGTCCTCAAGACTAGAGATGCTGGTCAAAAAGAATATGCACATGATATTGATAACGTATTTGCAAATTTTGAACGTTCAGCTAGTTTGCTTGACATTCCCAGGGACAAAGCTTTAATGGTATTTTTACTAAAGCATATTGATGGGATATCAGCTTATATTAAGGGACATAAATCGCAACGAGAAGATGTTACTGGGAGAATAACAGACGCTATTGTTTACCTCTGCTTATTGAGAGGCATGATAGAAGATGGAAAAAATCGGTCAAAAGAACACGTTGTACGTTCAATGTGAAGAATGTAAAGAAATGATAGGACTATCAACGCCCGCTGTTGAGGTGTCGTATGGTTTTATCGCAGAAGATGGTTTTTACATTGATGAAAGTGTTATTGTCCATTCAGAATGTGTAAATGGTGATACACTTGCCAGAGTAATATCAAAAATAGAAAAAAATTAGCCTATGTGTTAAGATGATGAAGATAGGAAAAGAGGGGGTATTAATTTATCCCCTACCTATCTTAACTTATTAAAAAATTTGTTATATTAGAAGTAACGTACAGGAGCTTTTACTGTATTTTCTCATAAGGTTCCTCATCCTTCCACTCAGTAATATTCCGCTGTAATTGCATCATTGGGAAGCCTAAGACCTTTTCTGGCAGTCTCATAGGATTTTCAATTAAGTTCCCCTTAGCATAAGGATTAACGTCTCTAATCATTCTGCCAAAAGGAAACATTGTATAAATATAATATTGTGACATTCTAGACCAATCATCGCTTAATATAGCATTAAAAGTGGGGCCAGCCAGCCTCAATCCGGGAGGAGTAACCATTTGAAGAGGAGCGATTGATTTTGGCCAGGCCCCATAAAAAGCTTTATCTCTTTCACCTTCATCGCCAAATATCCAATCTGCTGAATCTTGTATCCAGCCCCATGGTTGAGGAAGATTGCTTTCAAATAAAGAATATGCAAATACATTAGCAAGTGCAAAAGTAAATAAATCTGCTTGCATTGTACGTTCAAATCTTCGCCATTCTTCAGTACCTTGCCTAAATCCATATTTTTTAGCTTCACGATGAACATCATTTCTAAAGCGTACAGAATTCCATCCCCAAAGCTGAAAACGAGTCATTATTTTTCCTAATGCTGTACGAGCAAAGGCTGGACGAAAAGGTGCGTTGTATAAGAATTGAGTTGCCTTAACGCCCTTTTTAGCCATTTGGATTAAAAATGGATGGTCATATTCTTTAATTGCACCACCAAATTTTTCCCAAGCATGAACATAATGAGCCATAAATGCATCTCTACGTAAAGCACGCTCAGGAACAGTCATAAATTTAGCTGCAAAGTTCATTGCTCTATCTTTTAAGCCATATTTAGATGCAATCTCACCAATTGATTCCTTAGACATCTCTGGGTCTCTAGTCATTTTAGCTGTCAAGTCTGTTAAAAAGCTTTTACCTTTAGCAGATTGAAACTCCTTCTGCAATCCCATTTCATAAACAAGATACTCTGGTAGAACACCTTGACGCACTACAAAGTTATCTATATCTGTTTTAGTTTTCCATTCAGGGTTAATTTTAACAAGGAAAGACGGAGAACGTCCTTTTATAAAATTACTCCATCCTGCTGACTGAATAGTATGAGCAGTGCCACCAAATATATTTGCAACCATTGATTTAGGATGCGCAAGAAGTGTAGCCATTTCATATTGAGCTTCTAAATTAGACCAATGACGTAGTGTTTCAGTGTCAATACCTTGCATACTTTCAGGCAGAGCAGCATTTGTCAGGCCTAAAGACTTGCCGATTTTATTTATTCTATCTCTAACACGATTATCAGCCCACCATCCATATGGGGTTCCTTTAATCTTCATTTTAGGGTCTTCATATAATCTTTCAGGAATAATAGCAGGATTACCAATAGCATCTTGAACATATAGTCTCATAAAATCTTGCCAAGCATTCGTCTGGTCTTTACCCCACTTTCCTACCATCTGACCATACATTTTATCAATAGAATGTTTACCAAACATTTGAGAAAGCTGTCTATGATATGTATTAGATAATGAGCGTACATATGATTCAACAACAGTTGGCTCTATACTATAGCCGCCCATATGTAATTCCCTAGTTTTCATTGAACCAGTACGTTCATTAGCATTAAACCAATTAATCTTTCTTTCGGATAGTTTCTTTTTTGTAGCAATATCGTCAAGTACATCGTAAACAAGGTCCCATTCTTCCATCTCCTGAAAGCGCATTTCACCACTACCTAAAGACTTATTTTTATAATAAAGTTTCTTTATTTCATCATTTTTTTGAGCCCTATCCATCTGTGAATCAGGCGTATCTAAAATTTTCTGCATAGCATCATTCATAAGCTGTTTAGATGCTTTAGCTTCAAAGAACATATGTGGGAAATATGTTTCTCCTAAGTCTCCTGTTGTAAATTCTGATTCAGGCATTGACTTTATTTTCTCTAAATATTCTTTTGGTATTTTACCACGTTCTAGCATATCAATATGCATTGCGCGAGCCATTCTCCTGAGGCCATCAATACCAAAGTGTGAAGGAACATCTGTTATCCCTTTATCTTTCCAGTGTTTAGGAGTAAACCCTGCTAAATGAGCCTGAAGGTCTTTCATGAATACGTCATATTTATATTTAGGTTTAAATGCACCAGCACTCTTATCCCATCGCTGTACAATATAGTGGTCTAAAGCACCTTTTTCTCCGGAAATAAACTTATGCATTGACTTAAATAAAGTAGTCATTTCCGAGTTGATACGTTCCTGTATTTGATGACCAGTCATTGTTATTCTAGTTACACCATCCACATCAACAACAGTATATTTCTTACTCTCCATTCCAGGAGCGCCTTTTCTATCTTCCCATCCATGCTTACGCATTGCTTCACCCAATCTTGTTCTACGCTCTTGAATTGCTTGGTCTTGTAGTTTTCGATTTTTCTTCGTATTACCCATAATTGCAGCTTGAGCAGCACGAGATGCTTCACGTTTCCTAATAGATATTTCCCATAAAGCTTGACTATCTTCCAATCCACTATGAAATAACATAGATTCATTAAACTGTTTAATATGTGTATCTGAAATTTTAATAGCTGCATCGTTCATTTTACTGATAAAAGTTTGTACAATATCAACATAATGAGTTGGTCTAACAATCTTTCCTTGCTGAGGCTCACCCATAGCATCAATAAAGAATCCTTTTTCCTTCATCATGACAAGGTCATCTCTCATAAGCTCACGATTAACTGTTTTAGGAAACAACATATGATGTCGTTTGCCAAGCTCTGTAACACCTGTCTTCTGAAACATCCTCTGCATCCAAGTACCATTTTGTATTTCTTGAAGCCAATTACGAAACACTATAAAATCTTGTTTATTCATAGCGTTTAAATCCTTACCAACAACCTCTCTCACCAAATATGGCAAGTTTCTCTTATGAGCATTAGACCAGGTAGACATCATATCTGCAATTTCTGTTACTATCTGTTTGCTTTCAGCCTCAACAGGTCCTTTCTTTAGCCCTTGATATCCAGATGGTATTTGCGTTTCTATTAATCCTGGGTCTAAATGTTCTATACGAGACTTATAATTGTTCACATTATCAATAATTTCGCCAGTTTGTTCGTTTGTTAAAGGTCTATAAGTTTGTTTAAAATTATTAGCAAAAGAGCCAATATGGTCTCGGATAGCAAGGTCTGATATAGCATTACTATTAAAGCCTAATCTTGAAACCGAGGTTCTAGAAGCTTCTTTACGTAACCCTTGTACTACTTCCATAGCAAAACCATCCCATTTTGTTATAGAATCTTCAAATTCAGTAATTTTATTTAATTTACCACGATTTAATGAACCAAGCATTAATTGGTCAAATAAAGCTACACCATTATCAGTTAATTTCCGTTTGAACTTGACAATTTCATTATCAATTTGCATTTGGTCTAGCTCAGCAGTTACATCTTCACGAACTCCACGAACCATTTCACCCTTTTTGTCAGCAGCCAAAGATTCCTTATACATTTCTACAATCTTACGGTTATTATCTGAATTAATGTCAAGCTTATCTATCATAGACTGATAGCTTTGCATTTTACGTCTATCACGAGCCATTAAATATGAGTTCTTTTTTAAGGTTTCCACCTTTTTATGAATCATTTCTACAACATCATTCATATTCATCTGCTTCTCTTTAACATTATCAAGCTGATGTAGACCTTTATCACGCTCCTTAACCATTCTATCCATAATCCTAGATACATTCATCACAGTAGATATATCCGTCATATCATTAATAACAAAATCTTCAGCTTGTTGTCTCATTTCTGCTAGTAATTCACGACGAGCAACTAAATGCTTTGTTTCACCATTTGTTCGTGCTCCAGTACTAGTAATACCAAAATATTTTTCTTTATTTTTTTGAACTTTATAATGATATTTAGTACCTTCAATAGCTGTAAGGAAATCTTTATAATGAGCAGCAACATTATCAACTCCTGTAGCAGTCCACAACTTAAAATCAGGATTCATAACATTTGTAACTACCTTGCCCGGTTCTACTCTAAAGCTTGTTCTGCCAAGCATGCCTTTAAGCCATCCATATTCTTCTAACCTATTATTATGATTTGCATATGCAACGTTTAAGGATTCTTGATTAATTTTTCCGAAAACTGAATCAGACCAATCTAATCCCTGTAAAATTTCTCCAGTTCGAGCTAAAATAGATGTATCCAATACATTACGACCATACTGGGTAAGGCCACGAATAGCATTTCCTTTATCTATAATCTCTTCCATGCTAAATTTCCTACCTTCAGCCCAATTTCTTCCCCAATA
>Ga0098033_1000482_pt1 | contig 18209 bp, 9 predicted proteins | sample 1_EtaG_FD_75049 | JGI IMG/M metagenome (GOLD analysis project Ga0098033, IMG submission 75049) | Marine viral communities from the Subarctic Pacific Ocean - 1_ETSP_OMZ_AT15124 metaG | ecosystem: Environmental > Aquatic > Marine > Oceanic | place: Pacific Ocean | collected 2015-01-07
AAAGAGTAGAAATACTTCTACTTCACCAGCTCCAGGGTCAATGGTTGCATTATATCTTCCTCCAGATGCCCTGAAGGCAGCATATTCACAATCTTATGGAGATGTGGACATGGGATCATTAGGGATAGCTCTGGCTGGTGTAGATAGAAAAGCAGCTCAAAATGTAGTAGGTGCTGCTCTGAGTGAAGATATGGGGGGAGCGCTGAAGGCCTTGGATGCATTGAAGGGGGGCGATATTGGAAACTCTCTCATCACTGCAGGAGTCAAAGAAGGAATGGCAAAAATGGGAGGACCGACGGGAACCGCGGTTACTGCATTGGCGAAAAAGGTAGGAGTAATAATGAATCCCCATAAGGCGATGATTTATCAAGGACCAGGAGGATTTCGGACTTTCTCTTATACTTTTACTATGTCTCCAGAGAGTTTAGCTGAAGCTGAAGTGGTAAAAAATATAGTCTATTTTTTTAAATATCATATGCATCCTGGACTTGCGGGTGTAGACACATCAACTACAGGTGCACCTCATGGTAGCACAACAACACGAACAATTACAGAAAATACTGGGCCTGACGCGAATATTAATACTTCAGCTGCTCTTACTTATCCAGAAGAATTCGAAATTAAAATGTTAATTAATAGAGCTTCATCGAGGATGGGAACAAACCCCCCTTTATTTAATATTGGAAAATGTGTTATGGAATCCTTTAATGCAGATTATAGTACTTCCGGTGGCCCTGCCTTTTTTTCTGATGGTGGTGAACCAGTAACAACCACTATAAGTCTTGGATTTAAAGAAACAGTTCTTATGACTAAACAAATGATAAGAAAAGGATACTAATATGTCAGAATATTTTTCTAATTTTCCTAGAATACTCTATGATATTGAAGGTAAAAATTCTACTACTCCAGAGCATATTGTTGCAGTAAATCTTATGATTCGACAAAAATTTAGGGATGCCATTAAGGAAGAAATTTCTATGTATTATCCCTATGTCATTCCAGAAGAAATGGGCAGGCCAGATGTTCTTGCATTTAATATCTATGGTGATGTAAAATATACATGGACTATTTTTATGGTTAATAATATACTTGATCCTTATTGGGAATGGCCTATGGATAGTAAGAACTTTGGAATGTATTTAAGTAATAAGTATGGTTCAGTTGACACATCAAAGATTACTCTTCATCATTATGAACAAATTATTCATTCTAGAACAGAAGTAACAGGAACTGCAGACTCAATTCCAGAGAGAGTAGTAGAAATAGATTATACTACTTATCGCGCGGTGGGGGAAGATAATAGAAAAATAGTATACGCGTATGAATATGAAGTTGATAAAAATGAAGCAAACCGTTCAATTAGTCTTGTTGATGCATCATATATTTCTGGTGTATTGGATGAGACAAGACAATTATTTAGATAATAATAATGGCAGGAACTTTAACAGATAAGGAAAGAAAGTCCGCTTATAACCCTAAAACGCCAGGAATGTTTCCTGGTGATTATAAGGTTACAAAGTGTAGACTTATCTCTCCGACTAGGGGCGCGGATAATCCAATAGACCTTCAAAAAGATGCTTCAGCATGGCAAGAAATTAATTTTTATGAGGACTTGTATAGTCCTATAGTTTCTGGAGAAATTACAATTCAAGATGGGGTTGGATTGATTGAATCAGTTCCTATTGTTGGAGAAGAGGTTTTAGAAATATCTATGGCTACGGCTGGCGCCGTACCATCACCAATAGGAAGTCCAGCAGGATCTGAAGCTGATATTGATGTTAAGGATTTACCAAATTTAATTATTAATAGATTTAGGATTTATAAAGTTGATCCACCAGTAAAAATTAATGACAATTTTCGGTCGGTTAAATTATATTTTGTGTCTGATGCTCAAATTACAAACATGATGGTAAAGGTTCAAAAGACTTATCCAACCGCAGAATTAACATCTTATAAAAAACCAGAAAATCCCTTAGAGGATAAGACATATACTATTGCAGATATGGTGAGGGATATTTTTTATGATGCATTTTTAGGAAAGAAAAAACCAGCAAATCATCGACCAACATCCAAGAATTTATTAGTGGAACCGACTAAGGGAGTTTATTCAGCATGTATTCCTAATTGGACTCCATTTAAGGCTATCAATTTTTTAGCCACTAGAGCCCTATCAGCCAATCCTTATTCTAAAGGTGCTAATTTTGTATTTTATGAAACTCTAAAGGGATTCAGATTTGTAGCTATTGAAACACTTATGCAGGGTGGATTTCGAGGATATAAGATGACGCAAGATTTTCCTACAAAGTTTAAACATTATAATACTTATAAAACTGAAAGTGATGCGGGGGGAGCAAACACCGCCTTTATACCAGTTTATGATGGGGGTTCAGAACCTGGGGCAGAACCATTTACTCCTCTTATTGGAACAGCGGGTAAAAAACCATTTGTTGCAGTATATGTTCACAGGCCTGGAAATTTAGATACTGTAAGTGAAGCAGAAAAAAGATATTCCGTTACAGAGTTTCATGTTGTACATACTTTTGATACAGTAAGAAATCTTGGACTTGGAATGTATGCTAATAGAGTTCTTACTCATGATTTAGTTCGGATGAAATGGTCAAAAAATGATTTTCATTATGTAAACCCTGAAGAGACAATAAGTTTTGTTGACGCGACTACTGGTGCAGAAACTATACGGCCCAATCCAGATAAACCAGCTAAAGAAGAGAATACTTCAGAAGATGATTTTTTCAAGGCAGACCCAGGTAAAGTATGTTCAAATGCAGCAGATATGCTTGGAAAGCCAGAAACTTATACTTCCCTTTATCCATCAAATAAGGGAATATATTTTAAATTTGCAAAGGGAATTAGGTCTACGGCATTCATTGATAAAGAAGGAGATCTTTCTCCAGGTGGAGATTTTGAAGCACAGACTGTACATGGTGGACCTCCATCAGATAATCCAAAAGAAACAGAAAAAAGAGTTGAAGAATGGTTAGGACAAAGAACTTCACAAAAAAGACAATTAGAAACTATTAAACTTCAATTTAGTGTACCAGGCGATTCAGCAAGAGAGGTGGGAGATTTAATATGGTTTCAATATCCATCAGAAAATCCAGAACCAATGTTGGGAAACAAGCCTGTAGAACCTCATAAGTATTATAGTGGAAAGTATTTAATTACAGCATTAAAGCATAAACTTACGGGTTCAGAATATACTATCCACATTGAAGCAATTAAGGATGGATACAGGTCTCAAATTTCACCCAATTTTGGCTTGGTAAATCCAGTGATACAATCCCCAGATGGAGTAGGAGTGGCGAGTGGCAACTAATTTTATGGGAAAAGATGGGTTTATCTGGTGGCAAGGAGTTGTTGAAGACCGCCATGACCCACTCTTTTTAGGTAGATGTAGAGTCAGAATTCTTGGATGGCATACTGAAAATAAATCTGAAATGCCAACGGAGTCTCTTCCTTGGTCATTTCCAATTCAACCAATTACATCAGCGGCACAAACTGGAGTAGGAACCAGCCCAACTGGTCCAGTAGAAGGAACGTGGGTTGTTGGATTTTTTAGAGATGGAGATGCTGCACAAGAACCAGTTTTCTTTGGTACTCTTGGTGGAATTCCAGAAGACCAAGCACCAGATCCTTCTAAACAAATAGGATTTGCGGACCCAAGAATAGAAAAACCAGATGAAGAACACCCATATGTTTTATCCAACAAAAGGCTCTTGTCTTATGATGTAGATGCAGATGCGAGAGTTCCTAGAGCTCCAAAACTTGTTAGTCATTTTTCTGGTGCAGATAAAATTGATGTAACAAAAGAATCTACAAAAAATGAAACAACTAAAATAATGTCAGGGATTATGGGGGATAATCCACAAATTCAAGTTGTAGTAGAAGAGCATGGAAGTCGGTCAGCATATCCAGACATAAACTTCATGTATGAACCAACTACTCCACGTTCTGCTCGGGGCATCTATGGTAATTTTAATGAGGTATCCGGCCCACTTAGTAAGTATGGACTCATCAATCAAAAGAAGAAATGGAGACAAGCACTTGGTGCGGGGTTTGGTGTAGCAGAAAACACTAAAGATAAATGGAATGAACCAGATCCAGAGGCAATGTATGGAGCAAGATATCCATACAATCATGTAACACAATCAGAGAGCGGTCATCTTATTGAAATGGATGACACTCCGAGTAAGGAAAGATTACATTGGTATCATAGGTCAGGAACATTTACAGAAATAGGTTCTCTTGGTCACAGAATTACTAAGGTGGTTAGTGAAGACTTTAAGATTAATCTTATGAATGATTATCATAGGGTAGTTGGAAGTAAGTATGAGAACATTGCTGGGAAATTAGATATTGTTTCTCAGAAATATTTTCATAAGGTAAAATCTGGTGTGTTTAAAGTGGAGGCTCAGGGAGATATTATATTTGACAATCCTACTGCGGATTTTACAGTCAATTCTAGGGGTATTACTCTTGATGCAGCTGGTGGTGCTATTGTCATAAAAGGAAGAAGTGTTTCTATTGAAAAGGCGACAGCTGCAAGTACTGAAAATACTAAAGGGAGTGAAACTAAGAAAGTAGGAGGAAAATATTCTTTACGTTCTGGATCTATGGCTTTGTCTTCTAGAGGAACTTCTGGAATTACTTCAGGTGGTGCTATCAATTTTACTGCTACTGATAATATTCAAGAATCTGTAATGAATTTGGTAGGTGGGGTGATGGGAGCTCCAGCCCGCTCATTCAAAGCTGCGTTTGGAGATATTTTATTTGAAACTACTCTTTTAGGGGGGGTTGATTTAAATGTTGGACCTGCGGGATTATTAGGATCTATTTCAATAAGTAAACTTGGAGAAATTACAATAAAGGGTGCTGGTGGATTATCAGAAATAACTTTAGGGTTTACGGGAATTGAATTATCATATATGGGATTGTCAACCATATCACTGGGACCTAGTGGAGTAGAGGTTTCTGGATTGAAAGCTACAGTGTCAGGAACGGTTTCTGCTGCACTTGAAGGTGTGACAGCAAGTGTAAAGGGAACTGCTACAACAAAGGTGGAAGGAGCTTTAGCAAATCTTGAAGCATCTGGAATAGCAACCGTTAAAGGTTCAGTAACAATGATTGGATAAAGGAAAATATTATGGGTGTACCAGCAGTGGTATTTGTAACAGCAAATTCAAATGATTCAAATACTGCCAATAGTTATGGTAAGGATCATTATGGTGAAGTATTTAATGACAAGGTTCCTCAATCTGAGAGATATGGAACTGATTCAACAATTCCTGAGGATTTCCGTGGAGAATTTCAAGTAGATGTATATGACTTGGAAAGGTCCATAACTGGTGTACAACATTTATATGCAAATGGTGCACCAATTGTTGGTTCTACCGTTTATAGTACTGCATATTCTACTCGGTCTACTTTAGGTACTTTTCCAATAGGTGGGGGTGGATTTGAACAAATGGAATTTAATACTGGAGATAATACCTCATCTATTTCGGGTCAAACATCTGGAGCTGGAACGTTTCATAATTATGTAGCATTTGCTAATACTGGAAATGGGAATAATATTAGTTATAGTGCAACTGGTGCGGTAAATTCTACTGGTTCAGCAGGTACTTCACATGGGCCGACTACGGCATATAATGATTCTACACCTTTTGCGAATATTGAATTTGATTGTTCACATACATCATGTTCATTGAAAGCATCATCTGGAATTATAGTTTGGACTGGTGGAAGTTATGGGGGCTCAGCTGGTACGGCTCTTGCTAATAATGTAACTAAGGGATTTTTTGCTCCGGAGTATGTGGATACCTACAATTCAAATACGGAGACCTGGATGCATACTTTTTCACCTATAAACAGTGAGTCGCGAGGTGGAGGGTACTCTCGGGCGGGATTCTTACAGAGAGCATGGAGTTCAAACGGTGCAGGAGAACTTACCACTTATACTGGTTGGTATGGAGGCAGGGCTGAAATGTGGTATCCAGGATTATCATATTCAAATGAAACCCCTAGTGGAAGTATGGTAGAGTCTCATAGAGGCTCAATAATTTTTAAGCTTATGCCAGATACAGAACACACTATGACAGCAAATATGGTTACAACTACTGTAGGAGTATCAAGTATATCAGTTAGTGCGCATGGTTCTAGTATAGGTTCTAATGGACCACAATCGGGTTCTCCTACATCATCTGGAGCCCCAATTGCTACACACTCACGGGTAACTGTTACTACTAGTGCTGCACATAAAATGACAGATACACAGAATCAAGTAGTAATTGCTGGAGGAACAAATATTACTCATGTAAATGGGTTATGGAATGTAGCAACAGTTCCTTCTACAACTTCATTTACCTATGATGTTCCATATAGTTCAGCCAGCACGACTTCTGTTACTGGAACTCTTACTTGTGTGACTTTTGATGGAATTGATAAAACAGGTGCAATAGTAAAATCTGGGTCTAGTGTAGTAGGAGAAATTGTACATGGAGGCAATGCTGGAAATAATAAAGTTATTTTAAGGGGGGATGTAAGTCTTAGTGGATCTCATACTATTCATTCTAATTCTACATCTACTTCAATAGCGACAGTTAATTTTACTGGAAGTCGAACATATAAATCAATGTTTCATGATGCTGGATTAGAATTAAATGAGACTACTGGAGCGATTACCAGTAATGGAACTTTTGATGGAATTAATGATAAAGGACTAAAACAATTAGATGGTTATTTTCCTAAGTATAAGAATGGGAGAGATTATGCAGTTAATCAAGCAAAAACGGATGGTACAATTTCACAAGCGCCTATTGCAGTAGGGGCTGATTCAGATATTGTAACTATTCATGGGGGTGATGGTGAACTTCCAAGTTCTGTATTTTTTAAATCTGTAATTTATGCAAATGGACATACAGCGAATGTAAAATATGCGACAGCATTAGGAAATTCCAGTGTTAAACCTTCTGTTTCAGTGGAGAATATCGCAACGATTTCAGGTCCTGATGAAGGAGCTGCTGGAGAAACATATTCATTAACTTATAATGATATACAGTTTCCGACACCAAATACTTCTTCATATTGGGCGATGAAACGGGCAGACAGTTTGAGAATTATTGATCCTGATGACACTAGTTCTTCACCAGATATTTTAACATATGTGTCAACTGCTCAAATGTTTTATACACCAGTTCATTTTACAATAAGAGCGATGAAAAATTCTTCTCATTCTCCAACTGGTAGTTCAACTAAGACTATTAGTGGTTGGGGAACATATGAAAATGGAGAACATAATTATGTAGATGGAAGACTATACTTAAAGGTTTATAATAATACAGATGCGGATAGAGATGGTATAATAACAGTTTATGGAGATGCTAATAATGCAGACTCTGCCACGTCTGATAATTTTAATAGAAATGAAACCGCAAAAAAGATAGACAATGTTGCGGTGACTAATGAAGAATTTTTACAAAACAACTACTCTAACGGGAATTTTACCGTTATTAGTTCAGTTTAAAGGAGAATATTATGACAATGCCCGCATCAGTATCAGGAGATATGTCTTTAGGACATACAGGATTTAGCCCATCTCCTATTATACCAACAACTGCTACAGTTCTTGTAATGAATATGCCACCTCATGTTATGGGGGATATGATTGGACCTCATGTACTTGGAACTTCAGTTCATCCTGGTAGTATTTTACAGACTTCCACTAAAGTTTTTTTTGCAAACAAGGGGGCGGCACGATTAATGGACAAGGGGAATTGCGGTGCGATGTTGATGGGATCTGGTAGTACAGTATTAATATCATAGGAGAATAATATGGCTTTAGAGTGGCAAAAACCAGGAGAATCTAAACCAGAAATGGTTAAGACATTAGAGGACCTTAAAGATGCAGCACATGAGGCAATTCGAGAACTAAAAGAAAGAAGAAAAAGGTTAAAGGAAAAACTCTCAGAGGACAAAGATGGCGAAATGGGAAAGTAAAACTCTAGCTGAAAGTGGTATTATAAAAGCAGTAGGAGAACAAGCTACTTCTGCTATTAATACTGTTAATTCTGTACTAGAATTAATTTCTGGTGGAGCAGAAATAGCAAAGAAGTTTCTTACTGCTTTAGGAAATCCTGCAGCTGCAGCAATAGCTGCGCTTGCTGATCAAATAATTGCCGCTCTTAATGATTATAAAGAATTGGGATTTTTTGCTCTAGTTATCAATCCATTTGATGAAAATTATGGGGGGAAAATTAAAGGAGAATATGGACTTGAAATGGTTACAGATGATAATGGGAATCCATATTTTAAATCTAGTCAAGTAATGAATCCTGATTCTCCATTTGATGGATTTACATTTACTGTAAGTGAGAACTATAGAGAGACTTTAAATCTTGAAAATTTAACAGCTGCAGAAGGTGGTCCTTGGAGAGATAGATTAGGAAGAAGTAAAGAAATGAAGGGGTTTGTTCCACCAATTCCAAAAATTGTTACACCACCCAAATTTGTTCTTGGTGGATATGACCCCGCTACATGGACAGGAACTATTCAATCAGTAGATACTTTTCCTTCTCTTCCTGCTCCTGATTGTATAAAATTAATGGCAGATTCTTTTGATGATGAGGGAGATATCCCAAAATATGAAGTTATTAATAAAACAGAACCAATTGCTAAAGGTCCATTTACAGAGGGTGGAGGAGCAGTTTCTACTTATGATCCCCTTAAAGATTATACTATTCCTCTTTTTAAATCCGCAAATACACAACTAACAACCGCAGAAAGAGTCCCATTAACCAGACAGATTCAATCTGGTAGACCGAATTATATGGGAAGTGCAGGAGTTAAAGTTTCAGCCCTTGCTATTGTAGTTGCAGCTTCTGATTTCCAAGAATTTATCGATGCATTTAAATCTTTGGGTAGTTTCTTAGGGAAAGGTGTTCCAGATTTAAGTAAAATAACAGATGCACTTGAAGACTTATTGACTCCTGACCCTATTGCTCTTACGATTGAAGTTAATACAACTTATGGAACATTTGCAGAAGGGGATGTTATTAAAGGAGATGATTCAGGAACAGTAGGAAAGGTTTCAAAAGTTATAAGTGCGGAAGCTTCTATTAGAACTAGAACAATTTATACTTTACAAAATGATGAATTTGGGGATCTTAATAAAATAGTTAAAGAAGTAATTGATACTAATAATCCTGTCATTTGGGAGGATACAAAAATAGAATATCAGCCCCTTTGGGATCCGACAAATCGTTTTATTCCTGGAGAAAAGGTATATCAAGCAGAAGAAAAAGTTAGAGACAATCCAGATGGGACATCGACAAAATATTATAGAATTATAGGAAGTCAATATAAGAATAATGTACTTGGAATGAATTTTGGCAGAGCTGATTTTACTAGTGAAGATTCTCTTCCAAAATATGGACACATTAAGGGAATAGATGCAATTGCCCCAAATTCAATTCCACCAGATTTCTTTTCTATTAAAGCGGCGGAATTGGTTCCTGGATATACTGATTTCTTTGATGGTCTTATAGAAATGGCTAATGGTCTAAAAGGATTTGCTGTAGAGACTTCAGAGTTTATAGATGCATTAATTGATGTTATAGATGACTTGATTGAATTCTTTGAAGAGTTGGTGGCTAAGATTACTGCTTTCTTAGAATTTTTCACAAAAGGACTTCCACCAACTGGAATTTATATGCTTGGAATTACTACTACTGCTGGCAATGATGCAATAAAGACTGCATTAACAAGTTCAGACAATTCACCTCCTGAATCATTGAAATATAGTGGTGGAGTTCTTTTGGTATCAGTTGAAATTAATGGGGTTGACCCCTTGGTTACTTTTGGGGGGTTATTAGGATTAGATTTTGAATCAGTTGGATAGACTAACTAAATAAATACAATAGAGGAAAAATGCCTACTTATACTAAAGGATTTAAGGACATAGATTTAGATTTTACTGCTAACCCCGTTACTGGAGATGTGGTTACAGTTAAAGATTCTGTGTCAGTAAAAAGAGGAATTAAAAACATTCTTCTGACAGAAGAAGGTGAAAGACTCATGCAACCAGAACTTGGTTCTGGTATTAGAAATATGCTTTTTGAGCAGATGACAGATCTCAATGCTCAAAGATTAGAGACTGAAATAGTATCAGCGATTGAAGCATGGGAAGCAAGAGCTCAAATTATAGCAATTGTTGTTACACCAGAAGAAGAATATAATCGCTACAGGGTTGCCGTTACTTTTAGAATTATTAATGAACTTGAGGAGCAAGAACTGGAGCTATTTCTACAAAGAGAGAGATAACAGAATATGTCTGATGTTGCTTCAAAACTCAAAGTATCTGAATTAGATTTTGATACTATAAAAACTAATCTAAAAAACTTCCTGAGTGATCAAAATGAATTATCTGACTACAACTTTGATGGGTCAGCTATGTCTGTCCTTTTGGACTTGCTTGCCTATAATACACATTACAATGCATTTTATTTGAACATGATTGTAAATGAGATGTTTCTTGATACAGCATCTATTCGCAATTCTGTAGTATCAAGAGCAAAACATCTTGGCTATACTCCATTATCTGTTAGGGGAGCAAGGGCTTATGTGGATCTTACAATTACTCCAGCAGATACTCCCGCAACCATTGTTGTTGAAAAAGATACACAATTTTCATCTACGATAAATGGAATTAGTTATATATTTGCTACAGCTAATTCTACTACAGTTAATGTAAATTCTAATGGAGTATACACTACAGCAAATGTAGAGTTGTCACAAGGCATTCCACTTACTCATCGTTATACAGCAAATACTCAAGATCCTGACCAGAAATTTGTGTTACCAAATGCTAACACAGATACTAGTACTCTAACAGTAAGAATACAAACTTCAGCTACAAGTTCAAATCTTTATGCTTATGCTCTTGCAAATGATACAACAACAGTCAACTCTACAGCTAATACATATTGGTTAGAAGAATCTGAAGATGGAAAATATGAGGTAGTATTCGGAGATGGGGTTGTTGGTAGGAAGCCAATTACTGGTAATATTGTTTTACTTTCCTCATTGGTTGCGGATTCTACAGAAACTAATGGAGCAAAAACCTTTTCTGCAGTTAGCGATATTGGTGGATATTCTAATGTAGCAATTTCTACAAGAACAGTAGCATCTGGTGGTTCAGATAGAGATTCAATTTCTAAAATTAAGTTTAATGCGCCAAGAAATTATCAAGCACAAAATAGAGCAGTAACTATTAATGATTATATAAGAATTTTACAAAGAGATTATCCTGCTGCTGAATCTGTTATTGCATGGGGTGGAGAAACAAGTGACCCGCCAGTTTATGGGAAGGTATATATTGCGATAAAGCCTGCATCTGGACTTACTCTTTCTACTGCGACAAAAAATTATATTAAAGATACAGTTCTTGGAAAAAGAAATGTAGTTTCTATTACTCCAGAAATTCAAAATCCAGATTATATGTATGTGACAGTAGATTCAACTGTTAAATATGATTCTACAAAAACTACAAAATCTGCTGAAACGATTAAATCAACAATTTCAAATACCATATATCAATATGGGGTAGATAATCTTGAGAATTTCTCGAATGAATTTAGGTATTCTCCTATGGTGAAAAAAATTGATGAAACTGAATCATCTATTGAAAGTAGCTTAACAACAGTAAAACTTAAACGGTCTTTTACTCCAACTTTAAATGTTGCTTTATCTTATACCTTAAATTATTCTAATGAACTTTTTCAAATTGCAGGAGCGGCATCAATTTCTAGCACTCAGTTTTCTCATAGAGATGATAGCGATGTGTTAAGAACAACTTGTTCTTTACAAGATTCTAATGGGGTAATGCAGGTTTATAGAACTGTTGGAGCATCCAGGGTTACTGTTGCAAATAATGTTGGATCTGTAACATATGGTTCTGGAAAAGTAGCACTTACAACTTTTGCTCCAGTGGTTATTTCAGATGGCTCAGCAAATGTAGCGATTACAGTTACTTTAGCATCTAGTGATGTTACTCCAATTAGAGATCAGATTCTTCTTATTTCAAATTCTGATATTACAATTGCTATGGTTGATACTGCGGGAACAGGAACTGACACTTCTGTAAGTTCTACTTCCGCTAGTGGTTCTACTACTGGTGGTTCGGCTGGAAGTGGTGGAGCGGGGAGCAGCTACTAATGCAATCTGATGGTGGAGTTCTTTATACTCAAATAGAAGGTCAACTCCCTTCATTTATACAAACCAATCATAGCAAATTTACTACGTTTGTTGAGAAGTATTATGAATTTCTTGAACTCAATCTCCTTACCTTTACTGATCTTGATCTTAATGAAGATAAACCAGTACAAGAAAGTGCTGATGTAACTTATATAGTTTCAGTTACCACAGGTAATAATGATTTTAGTGCTAACACCAACAAATTTTATCTTGATGGAACGGTTTCTCCAGACGTTACCATAGACCCCACTAAGAAAACTATTTTTGACCAAGGTGATATTTCACTTCTTACTCATACTTTAAAAATATCTGACACTCCAGATGGAATTTGGGGAGTTGGTGGGGAAGAAAATGCCAATACTGAAGTAACATATTTTTCTGGAATACAGGAAATTCTCTTTAAAGATGAAGCTGAAAATTCTTTAGTAAGTGAAGATGCTGTTCCTTTTTGTGCTGAGCTTGTTGATGTAGCAAGAACTATTATTGAACCCAATCCAGATAATGCAGGAAAAACCTTTTATTATTATTGTAATACACATTCTGGAATGGGTGGTTCTATTGTCTTTTCTAATACATCTTCTTATATTTCTCTTGAGAATGGAAATACTGCAGTTGGTAATACTAATTTAAATTATATTGATTATGAAAATCCAAACAGACAAGGTGAACAATTCCTTAGTGGTGAAACAATTGAGGGAGCAAATTCTGGTGCACAGGGAGTTGTTAGAGGTAAGTATTCCACAACACAAGCATATATCCAAGAAACTAATAATGGGGCATTTCAAGTTGGTGAAACAATTTCTGGATTGGAATCTAGAGTTACTGCGAATGTTAGTTCTTATACCAGACAACCAATTAACGCATCAAGAAATGTTAAATCTTTCCAAGATGTTGATAAGGCACCGTTAGGATTTGTTGAACTTTTCCGCAAGGAGTTTTTACCAGGACTTCCTGCGGATATGCTTTCTAGAAAGCAAGACGCTCTTAAACATATTAAAGATTTCTATAGAGCGAAGGGAAATGAAGATTCTTTTAGATATATTTTCAGACTTCTTTATGCAAAAGAAGATATATCTTTTTATTATCCTAGTACTGATATTTTACGATTGTCTGATGGTAGATGGACTCTCGACAAATCAGTTAAGATAGCAACCTCTCTTGCTAATAATATTGGAGTTTTTGTTGGACGAGAGGTGGTTGGTGAAATTTCTAATGTAACTGCACTTATAGAAAAATCTGAAAGTTATCAAATAGGTGCTACAGGTGTTACTGAATTATATTTGTCAGGCATTGATGCTAATAATGCGACCTCAGGATATTCAACATTTAAAGTTGATGAAAAAATTACAACGACCACAGCAGATGATAATGGAGATTATGGATCTGCGAATACTACTGGAGTTCTTTCTGGTGTTTCTATTGATGCTGGTGGGTCGAACTATCTTGTGGGTGATGATGTTCTAGTTTCTGGTGGTGGTGGTGCTCAAGCAGCGGCTAAGGTTGCATCAATATCTGATGCTACAATTAGTCAATTTGATATTATTGATGCAGGAGATGGATATACAATAGGTGATACAGTCTCTTTTGTGAATGAGGGAACTGGTGGAACTGGTGGTGCGGCGCGTGTTAATTCTATTATCCCCACTTTTACTACTGTACATATTTCAGATATTATTAATACTTTTAAAGATAATAAAATTAATGCAGCTGCATATTCAGCGCCTTGGGCAGAATATACTCGAAATAATCATATTACTTCAAATTCTACAACTACTTTTACTGTTCCTTATGATGGATTATCAGGTTCAGCACCAAAAGAGGGTGATTTAATAATATCATTTCAAAGTGGTGAGACTATTACAACTTATACTCCGGATAATTCCTATTTTGCAACAGTTATTGCTGCAACTGGTTCAAGTGTAACATATGCTCAAGGATCAATAGTTTCTTCCAGCCTTACAGGTGATGTTACTATAAGGGGATTTAGTGATGATGATGCTGTAACTATCTATGATCTTACAAAAAAAGGAGATGGTACAGTAATTGGAGCTGATGGAACCGCGGCATCTTTTTATGCAACTGGTGGATCTTTTAATATCAATGGAACTCCAACTGCTAATACAGAAGCGGCGACCACGTATGGAATGGCATCCGTATCAGATATTGAGTTAGGCGCTATTCGTGGTATTCAAATCCTTTCCTCTGGTCAAGGTTATGTATCTATTCCACAAGTTACAGTCGCAAATACTATTACAGAATCTTATAAAGCTGATGTTTCAAAAACTGGAGCTAATTCTGTTTTTGTACAGCTTGCGGGTGCAACAGCAAATCAATTTACTGCTAATACAAGAATTGAAAATGATGCTCAAACTGCGGTTGGATTTGTTTTAGATTATATTGATAAACCTACAACTACAACATTAGCTACTGGTGGTAGTGTAACTTTGGTGGCTACTGGTAACACCCATCTACGTGTCCAGATGATAACAGCGAATAGTTTTTCAGCTGATGAAAGATTAACTACATTTAAGAATGAGGCGGGCGGAAGTCCAATAGGAATTGGAGATTTTACTACTGCTAATATTACACTTGCTGGTACTACAACCGCAACTCTTACTCAAGCAGAACATGGTTATTCTACAGCTCAAAAGATTAATTTATCTGGAATATCTACAGGGGTTACTGCTGATGATACTAAGTTTAATGGGCTTCATGTTATTGCTACGGTTCCTACTACAAACACATATACTATTACACTTTCTGGTACTACAACCACACAATCTGTACCTAATGCCTCAGTTAGAAAAATAGTTACCGCAAATACTTCTTCATCTAATACTGTCTTTGCGAATACTGGAATACCTGGAAATAATGCAACCATTTCTATTGCATCTATTGCGATTGGTGCTATAGAATCTCTTACAATAACCAATTTTGGTGCGAATTATACTACATCACCCGAGATAGATGCATCAAGTTCAGGAGATGGAAACGCAACTCTTACTGCTCAACTTGGTGCCCTTGCTGAATATGCAGGATATTTTGATGGTAATTATGGTCTTTTAAGTACTATTGGTAAACTTCAAGACAATTATTATTATCAAGATTTTTCATATGTTATTAAAACAGATGTGGATGTAAAAACCTATCGTGATAAGATTCTTAATTTGGTTCATCCATCTGGAATGCTTATGTTTGGAGAGATTGCTATTACTTCAGACTCTTCAGCAAGTATGTTTGATAATGCTACACGGAATGCAGCAACTACCATTGCCAATACTCAACACGGAATAGATGTTCCTCTATATCAACATCATGATATTGAGATTATTAAACAAACAAACCTTGTACATAGTATGGCTGATACTCAACTTTGGCCAATACTTTTTCCTCCTAATGCTCAACGGGCTATAGATGCAACTTTAGAAAGTCCACACGTTGACTTTGATATTGTTTTAGAACAAAATATAGATGGTATAGCGTTAGAAGAATCTGGACTTGATGGTAGTTTTTTATATGAATCTACTGGAGAAATTCTTTTAGAAAATGATGTTGATGGTAGAGATAGGATCATAGAAGAAACTGTTGATTATATTTTGAATGAGGATGGTACAGTAATAGTACATGAAGATATAGATGATACTATTAATTTAGTTTTTGAGCAGGGGGGATACCCCGTTACAGAAGTTGCAATACTTACAGCTGAGGGAGGAAGCTATGATGAGTATGAGTTTGTTACAGAAACATTTAGTCAGCGTTTTGAATTCGAGCAAGCCACTGGTGGACAAAGATATGATGTAGAACATTCAGCTTCTTCCGTTGGAGGCTACCATCAAGGTACTGCGTATATGGAAATGGAAGTTTCTAGTGGTGGTGGAATCCCTGTTAATACAATCAATGCGGGTAATCGACTTGCTTATATGCAATTAGAAGATTATGATCGAAGCTCACCAGATGGGAAAAATTCACCTATAAACATATTACAAGAACAAGACCTTCTTTCTCACATTTTACATGAAGACACTGAAGTTCAACTCTTACAGGAAGATGGTAGAACAGACTTTCCACACGTTTCTACAGAAGGAATTATTCTTTTAGACCAAACAGATGCACTTTCTAGGAATTTTCTTTTACATGAAGAAGAAAAACTTTCATATCATATTACTAATTCTCATGGTGGTGATGAATTTTATATTTTACCAGAAGCTGATGGCGATTATTATTTCATAAGACAAGAAGGAATTAGCCCAGCAGATTATGGTGATTTTTTCTTCCTTGAAGATGGGCGTGTTGCGGAAGATTCAACAACTGGTGGAAGAGTTATGGGCTTTGATTCCATAGATGAGAAATCTTTTATCACACTCGAAAGACATGATTGGATAGATGATACTCATATGAAGGGAGAATCTACTTTTGAATTTGGCTATTCACTTCCAGTTATTCAAATGCCATATGCTGAAACGGGATCTGTCAAGATTGATTTCGGCCCCGCTTATGATCTTCTATTTGAGGATGGAAGTTATCTAATACTAGAAGACCCCAATGCACAAGCATATCCAACTTATCTTGCATTTGAAAACACCATGCAAGAAGAGATATCTAAGGATTATGTAGTTACAGTTTCTACTGGTACTGCTAATTTAGCAGATGGGATTGGATTAGAGGATGGTACAGGAGTTATAGAGATTGAAGGTGGTTTAGATAAGATTCTTTCTGAAGCTGGTGGCGATGTAATGTCTGATGTGATAAGAGAACCAATTGCTTTTGAAATCACACCTAAAGTTACTGTATCAGCAGTAACTTCAGACCTTATTCTTGAAGATGGTGGTAGAGCTGTACTTGAAGATTCTGAATATTCTGAAGATCTTTCCAGAAGTATTATTAGACTTGAAGAAGAATTGCTTCCTTTTGTTTCTCTAACTTCTGGTTCATCACAATTTCAACATGCTGCTACATGGGGCAGAATAGATGAATACACAATACTTGGAAGTTTAATTTCTGCACAAGTTGGAGGTAAGGAAGAATTTGTTGCATTTGAATCAGTAGATATAGCACAAGCTGGTGTAGTTCTTCTTGAAGATGATTCTGGGAAAATGATTACAGAAAGATCGGTTATTCCTTCTTTTCCAGATGTTCAACCATTAGAAATTAACATTCCACTATCATCAGCTTTAGATCAAGCTCCTGGAGATGAAGTTGCACTTGAAGATGGTTCTGGTGCGGTTAAGCTTGAGGGAGATTATATTGGTCTTGAAGATGGTACTGGTGGAATTGCATTAAATCATACTTATGGAAGATTGGCAGAAGAAGATTTTGGTAGACTTGCTACAGAAAGAAGAAGACTTCTAAATGAAATGAATTGGGCAAGGGCTGAATCTGATGGTGCAGTATCTAATTATCTTTATGAAGCACGGGGTGAATTACAACTCACTGGTGGAGAAGAATATGAACTCTTAGCAGAAAATGGTGATAAGTATGTATCTGAATCTGTCGAAACTCCTATTTCTATTTCTTCTCTTACTACTGAGGGGGGAGATTTTCTGGTTCAGGAGTCAGATCAGTCTTCAAGGATAATAGGGGAATTTTCAGCAGATATAGATCAAACCGCAAAAATACTCTCAGCTGATTATGGAAGAAAGAATGAGGCCATTGGAACAAATACTTCCTTTGAGATAGATTTCGCTTCTCCCCTAACCTTAGAAGATTATGAAGATCATTTGTATAGTGCATCTGGGGGTGGAACAATACTTCTTGAAAGAGTAACCTCACAAGATTATTTACTTGTTCTTGAGAATTCTAATGACAGAATATATGATTCATTTATTTTAGAAACTAATACTACAGGTGCTCCTGGTAGAATATCATCTGAAGAAGAAATTCAATATACTACCCAAAGATTGGTTTATCATGATCTTTTAGATCTAGTAACAGAAGAAGATAAC
>Ga0098033_1000483_pt1 | contig 18199 bp, 3 predicted proteins | sample 1_EtaG_FD_75049 | JGI IMG/M metagenome (GOLD analysis project Ga0098033, IMG submission 75049) | Marine viral communities from the Subarctic Pacific Ocean - 1_ETSP_OMZ_AT15124 metaG | ecosystem: Environmental > Aquatic > Marine > Oceanic | place: Pacific Ocean | collected 2015-01-07
CAGATGATGTGTACATGCTAAACGGGAGGATATATGATGATCTCAATTTCATGTATTCTGCCGTGTCCGTTGAAGATATTAGTCCATATATTCTTTCCTTTCCTTTGATGTCTGCATGCACATCCGATATCGGTTTCACTTGAACATTCGCACTGGTTAATGTTATGCCGTCGGTTGTGTTGAACGATAGTGCAGACTTGAACATGTTAGGGGACTTTCTTGTCTGATTTTCTCCAGATTTAACTTCGAGAGTCTGCTGTATGCGGAACCTATAAGGCTTGGAGAGCCTCCTTTCCACATAATTGGATCCAGAAACATCTGAAATCGCGATCCTTCGAAGTATTTCCCTGTTCTCATTGACTTTTTCATCCAGAACCGGATCCGCTAGGGGGGCAGCACCACGTTCTGCTCTTTCTTTCCACCACAATATCTTCTCGGTTTCTTTGAGTGGGGAGCTTGGCAAAGGAGCACTCATCTCAAGCCAATTGGCTTCGAGTTCCCCAATGCTTATCACTGGTGCGTTTGGGACTACATCCTTCATTTCGAGAGTTGGGAATTTTGCCCAATATTTGCTTCTCTCGAGGACGTGGCTTTCAATAACTGTCCTGATATCTTCCGAAAACCTTGCTGTTGCTGGCTTGAGTTGATCCAACATTACCGATATTGCCGAGTCAAACCACTTGTAATACTCGATATATTTGTCAATGTCTGGCGTGTTGGAAACCCTGCTATAGAACATCTGTCTTAGCTTGCCAAGAGACTTGTATTCCTGTCGATACTTGTTGACAGGTTCGCCGATGAGATTATTGAAGTCCTTCACTGTTGCGAAAAAGTTTATCATCTCTTCCGATATCGTCTGATACATGCTCTTCTCAAAAGCAAAATAATGATTAATCGGACGGGAGTCAGGCTTAAATACTTCACTGTCAGAGTCAAGCACTTGCACCATCTCTGAGCTATGGATATTCTCCGGGAGCATGCTCTTGACGCCTGCAACAGAACGCACAGACACCATAGCTGTCGATGAGGCTGGGAAAAACTTCCCGACACCAGCATGCAAACGCTCAGACATCTCGGCGAAAGTGCCTGCTGGGCTGTATGATCCTGATGATAAATCATCGACGTAAAACTCCCCTGATGAGTCTGAGCCCGTTACTCTGTTGAAATCCCAATGCAATGCCAGCGACTTTGCTTTTGATTTAAATGAGTTCATCACTCCAGAGGACACATCGTATTCGTCTCTTGATGGGTTTAGTCTGCCGAAATTGTTTGGATCCTTTGAATGAACATCCAATTCCTCATCAGTTAGATATGCTTGCCAATATTTAACAGAAGCGATGCCAACATCAGTGCTGGTGGCAATAGAGCCAGTGAAGTTCGTGCGGTGAGCACCAGCATAAACGCTCTTCGGGGAGGAATGAAACAAGGCACCCTTGGTGTTCACAACAGATCCAGTAACATAAAAGCTATCTTGCACAGTGTTCAGTATGTGTCTTGTCCCTCGAAACTCAATAGTGTAAGCGTCGGCTGCGTCGAGAGAGCCATGGGGCTTGCCCATGGGTACGCCCTTGGGTTTCAATCTAAACGAAATATTCCACTTTGTGTCCGAATAGACATCCTGAATTACCGGGGATGTCAATTCTGGGATTACAGAATTCGTGCTCTTAAGCACAAAGAACGCATCCCTTGAATCATCGTTCTTCCTGACGGCATATGCTTGAATGCTGGCATTGTCACTGGCGGCGTATGTCATATCGCCCCAAACAGTGCTAGGCGTGTGACAGCCAAACAGGGATGCCGAAACAAAAAGACTTTCCTTGTGAAAGATGCTACCGTACGGTTCTCGTTTCGGAAAAAAGACGTCTGCTTCCATCGTTGTTGCAAGTCCCGTCTCTGTTGCATCACCAGATCCTGAGATGTAGTGTGACTCATATGGAGACAAGCTAGCTGTCTGATATATCGTTGCCGTGTATCTATCTGAACCGAAGAAGTCAATGTTTCTGATGTTGACATTCTTGTGTGTGAACGTATCTTTCAGAACATGTGTGTAATTGTCCGCATACATGTTCAGCTTTAAAATCTCATCATCAATCCCAAAACATCGAATAAGGTTTCGGAATGCTTTCTCTGTCCCCTTCGACTTGTAAATTTCAACAAGATTATTGTAAATGTTCCTGTATATGAAGTTTTTCACTTCATGAAGTTGGTGTTCGAACTGAATTTGCTCGTTTCTAGACGCAAACATCTCCATAACGCTAGCGTCTGCGAACAATTGTGGCGCAACAAAGCCAGAGGATAGCAGAAGCTTTTCCGAAAATGGTGAAAAGTTTGAGCCGCTAACATTTGACGGTGACGGATAATCCACATAGCTCGTGTCTCGAAGCTTCGGTATCGCCTCTATTTGCAGGTGCAGTGTGTCGAAATAGCTGGCGACTATCTGCATCAGCTCAGATATCAGGCTCTTGTCCTCTGTTTGGACATTCATCTGCTCTTTTATCAGCCAAGTTGGCAAGGAGTAATAGAGTGCTGAATTGTTTTCAAAATCGTGTGCTTGCCCTTCTTCTTTCTTTGTTGCCAGCAGTGCCACAACATCAGGATGATCGCTGCGTATTACTGGGTCTTTGAATTCTCGCACTGCCTTTCCAGAATCCACTAATGCAGAGCCAAGGTTTCGTGAACTAGCAGAATACCCAACCCATGTGCCGTTTGAAATTCTACCGGAATAATCCAACACCACAGAGTCTATTGCAGTCGTGCCTGTCACACCCTCGTTGAATTTGAAATAGACTCCCAGATCTGCATTGCTGGTGTGCTTGTTAGTGCCTCCACCAACCTGTGCTAGCCAGTTATCGCCAATCTCCTTCGCAGTTCTGGCACTCTTCCAAAATCTAAACTCATCTATGGAACCCGTTAGCTTGCCATATCCAATGGTTGCTGATCCAGCTTCGCTCGTTGCAGCAACCAGAGAACCCAGTGTCCCAACAACATTCCCCTCCACAGAACCAAAAGTTGCCACCTCGTCAGATCGTGAAGCATCAAAAACACCATCGATATATAGCGAGCTATTTAGCTTTTCGCTGGCATGCTCGAATACGAAGGCATAGTGATGCCAGTTGCCGTCGGCAATGGTGTCTGCAGTGACGGCGGCAGAACCTATCTCGAAAGAATCTATGCCGAGACTTCCTGACTCGTACGACACAAGAAACTTGGAGTCATTGTCTATCTCAACCCTCGCTCTCCCGTATGTCGCTGTCCCCGGAGTGGAATCCAGCACTGTAGCATCAAACAAAACTTCTTTTCGAGTCTTCTCCACAGTATATCCGTCCTTCTTGAGCCAGAATTCTATGGTGTTGCCTCGGGCACCGTCTATCTTTAAGTTGGACTCCCTGTATGTCGCTGCATCATATATGTTCGCTAAACTAGCTTCGCTCTTGTAGTCCCCTGTTGGATCTGCATGTGGGCCGCCTTCGACATAAACATACTCAGCATCGCTGGCTCCAGGGTACCCGTATCCATCTAGCAGTGCACCAGATCGCGTTCCCCAACCAGCTGGTGAAAAGAGAGCAAAGCCAGTCGATTTAGGATAGTCAACACGAAACATGTGGTTATCAAGGAAAGAGGAGCTGAGATGCCAGTGCTCTTTCTCGTAGAATGTGCCGTCATATGGATATGTCTGATAAATTCTCTTTATCGAGTCTTCGTAATATCTCTCTGCCAGTCCATATCTTGCAAAGTTCTCGGGCTTCGAATAGTCAACCTTTGGGACAAACCTCTTTACCCGGACGTTCCTGGCCAACAGATATTCGACAGATTCCAGATCTTCGGAAAAACTGTTGAGTGATTTATTCGATATTGTCTTTGACTTTTTGTCAAAAAGGTTTTTAAGACTCATTTATTCCACCCTGAATTTGAACTTTTCACTTTGCTCTTTGAATACGCCGTCTAATTTGAACACAAAAGACATCTCATATGAATATCCAGGTTCTAGAAGAGACATGTCCAAATCAAAATAGCTTCCGCTCATATCATGGGATAGTCTAGTGTGGTTCAAACTGCCTGTTCCATATCCAATAGCCTCTAGACTATCAGATTCTCTCACAATTTTAAAATAAGAATTTTCGACAATGTCAATTGGTGCCGAGTTTTTCGCGACGCTGTAAATATTTGGCTGCCAATCTCTCTTTCTTGTGTATACACGGAAGCGTGGTTTCTCCGCAATCGTGTATGCTCCCCTCAAGTTTGTTATCTTGATGACATGTTCCAAATCTTGATTGGATGCCGCCATTGATGAGTCATATTTGAGAGGCTTGAAAGATCCAGTATAATACTGTGTTTGAACTGGTGTGCCGCCATCTGTTAACCAAACGTCTTTAATCGTTGTCTCGGTTGTTTCGAGAGCGAAAGATGCTGTGTATATCCCCGTATCGTGATAGCCTCCAGTAACCGGATAGTCTGGAGTCGCTGTTGTTATCTCAGTCCCGGAAGTATTGAACAGTCTAAGATAAATCCTTCCAGTACCAACAGCTGGTATGTTCGTCAATGTTCCCTTAAAATTGTTGTACAGGTGCAGTGTCTGCAAGTTGTCATCGCCAGAAACCAACGAACTGCTGACATAAAAGCTTCCTCTATCGTCCAGCTTGGAGTCATCCCACCTCGCTTCTATCACAGGACGCTTAAAGAAGAATTCTGTGCCGCGAGCAAAGAACTTCTTGATATAATAGCTCTTCTCATATGAGCCGTCCTCGTACGAGCCTGAGAGTTTCAACATCACCCCGTTGTTGGCTAGGGCAGTGCCGCCTGCGAAATAGTCACTGTTGGAGAACGTGGCGTTTGTCGTGCCAGTGCTGGTTATCTTGCGGTGGCCGCCCCATCCAGATACTGACTGAGTCAACTGTGTGATAGCCCCGGCACTTGATGCCTTTATTGTTGTGTGGTGTGCACGTGCCGACATTATTGCAGTTGCGAAACTCGCTGCTGTTGCCGCGGCCGTGCCGGTATCGACACTTATTTCGGTAGTCGATACCTTATATTGTCCAGTTGTTGTTCCCTCCGTAAAATCATATGTCACAATCTTTCCATCAGTATCGGTAAGTGTTATCTTGGATCCGTCGGCTGGCTGGCCTCCAAATGTCACCTCTGCTGTTGCTGCAGCATAATTGGATGCTGCTTCTGCTTGCAACCATTCCTCCACTAGTGAAGTGATGTTTATCTCTGCGTCTTCAACATCGTCAAAATATTGACTGGCGAGTGGTAAGCTTGAATAATTGACATTCCCTTCCGTGTATACATCGCCACCTTCGGCTTGCCACAGAATGGCACTCTTTCCTTTAACTTCAATATCTGATTCGTATACGTTCGTAACATTTATTGAATCGACAGGCTCTGATGCTTCCGCCAACACATCGTTAGTCACCAAGACAACACTGGTGCTGCTACCGCTATATGCAGCAGTCAAGCCCGTCTTTGAGGTATTCGCATTCACAAGGTTCTTGTATTCTTCCGCTATCTCTGCTGCTGTATCATCTGAGCCAATGTTAACCTCGTACTCTGTCCCAGTCAGGGCTGGTGCAGTTTCTGCACCCGTAGACTGAAACCAGAAATTGATTCTTTGGTTGAGTCCGTTGAATATCGACACGTATTTGGCAGCATAATCGTTTCTTGTATCAGACTTAAATGAAGTCTTGACAACCTGAGCTGTTCTTTCGGAGGATGCAGACAACCAGCAAGCTGATCCCTTATCTCTGTATCCTTCCATGTCCAACCCCGAGCCCTCTGTCCAGGCTCTAGAGATGGGACTAATGTCCATATAATATTTCTTTGGGACAGATTGTCCATGCTTGGCATTGAATACCCTCAAATAGAAGTCAACACTTCCGCTGGCAGGGATTTTTCCTGCCTGCCTATCAGAAAGGACGGGTGCCATCGAGTGCTGAATCAGTATTCTGCTTTTCTCGAGAGACGAAGTGGTTGACTGAGCATATATCGAAAAGGCTTCTATGATGTCGCTTTCGCCCATGTTTGAGTTGACACCACGTTTCACCAAGTCAGACTTGAATGCATTGGTTATCGTTGTATCCGATTTTGCTGTATATCTTTTAATCGCCATTATCTAATATTTCCCACAATGTCAGAATAAGGAAACTTGATTTCCATAATATGATCGTACGGAATACTCAACACTCTTCCATCAGCACTCATGTTTTCTTCAATGTTAATCGAAGATTCGCTGTAAACCCCTCCCGTCTTTAAGACAATCCGCACGTCTTCCACGTCTAACAGTCCGTCGACATCCTTGAGAACCTTGAATACGTCTGTGACATAAAATGGCTCACCGATATCGTTAACAAGGGTTCCGAGTTCGTCAGCCAATGCATCAATCGCTTGGGCAAGGACATTCTGAGAATTATAACCGTCTTCTGTTATCGCGTCGAATTCTATTCCGATGTTAACGACATGAGCGTCCAGCAAATCAATAGTATCTCCTATCATCCTCACCTCGCTAAGCCATGTTTTGACATTCTCTTTAATTACCGAGTTTGTCTTTACGAGTTCTCCGGAGGGGCCCTCTGATATCAGATAAATATTTAAATTTCTCTTCAGCTCATCTTTGTCCCTCATCACCATGCACCGTTTAATTGCGCCGAATTTCGAAGGCATGCCGTATATCGAAGAGACATAATCTTGTTTTGTGACAGCGCGTGCCTGAGTTGCGAATGTGTTAATCGCCCTTCTCTTTATTTCTGCAGAAGACGGCAGAGATACATGCCCAACAATCGGATCCTCGTTTGTGCATTCAATGTTCCTGACAATAAAAGAAGTTATTGTCGTATCTAACTCACTGTCATCTGCAAATTTTATCCTAGGGCTCACAACCTTCGTTACCGTATTGGATGCGGCGTTTGAATTTGCATCACTATTTTTTCTGTACTGGATATACAGAGTCGTGTTTCCCGGCGCAATACCGAACTTGTCTGTTGACGTGAGGTTCTTTGGATCGAAAGTCGTGTTTGTGACGTAGTCCTTGCCGTGTACTTGCAAGGTTATCTCACTCGGATCCACTACCGACTTGTTTGTCAGTTCAGACTCTGAGCCATATCCAAACTGCAAAAACGTTGACTCCCTTTCTTTCTCCACCACAAACCTTCTCGTTGCCGGAAACGCCTTGAGTATGCTGGCGGCTCCATTGGAGGAGCTGTCGCCACTCTTCAATTCTCGATAAATGACATCTTGTGACAAATAATCAACTTCAAAATATTCATTCCCGTTTGCGTCCACAACGACTACAACTTCTCCAATATCTTCAGCTGGTAGCTCAACCCTCAAAAACCTTTCGAAGTCGCCGACTGATACCAACTCTTCCATCATCTCTCCCGACACTATTGTTCCAGATGCCTGAATTGCGAAATACGTTGGGCCTGTGGCGTCTTCTGTCGCTGTCGTCATCAAGTTTGCAGGATCAGCGAAATTGACATTTTCGTTGAGTGTGAAAGCAGAACCCCCTGGCGTCTCAAGCCTGGTGCCTCGCAGCAAAGTTGGAGCGTATCTCATGTCAGGAGTAACCGTACCGGTTTCAACAGGCACCAGAATGTAAAACGTGCACTCTCCGTATGTCAGGGGTGTTCCTCTGAACTTGTATCCCATTTGTTTCGCATGCTTGACAATGTTTGAGTATTCCACAGAAGTGTCCATAAAGGACTCGTTTGCCTGATAATCCAGATAGAAGGACAACATATCTCCCACATACGCCACTGTGTCTAACATTAGTGAGCCGAAGGAGGCTTCGTTGAAGTCCTTGTATGTGTCCGGATAATATCTCTTGACGTACGTCAATAAGTCATTTCTAATCGAGCTAAAATCTCGACTAGTGTAATCGATTGGAATTATTTTCTTTTTTGGCATCGTTTCTTTATCCGTTTTTTCTCATCGAGTTCGTAATAATAATTAGAAGTCTGCACCATTTTGTGATAAAGATAAAGTGACTATGTCAGCTTCACCCAAAGGCAGCACATCATATGATATCGTTATGTGGAGAGAACCAGCATCTTTTTCCGGAATGATGTATGTGTCATGAACCTCGATAAATGGCATGTATTTTTGAACCTGTTCTTCTATCCTCGCTGATATCTGCATTTGCACAGACTCTTCGTTTGGCTCAAACAAAAATGTTTCCAAGCCTATCCCAAAGTCAGGATCCATCATTCTCTCGCCAGGATTCGTCAACAATAGCATTTTAAAATTCTGCTTCACAACATCCTTCAAATTTTTGTTTAGCCTATATGCGCCGTCGTTCTCGTCCAGTTGCAGTGGCAGTGCCACAGAAATACCAGCCATTATCTTACCCTCCGATTCTCTTGTAATTATGTTTCAGTGCTATTTCTAGACTAGAAAAAATCGTTAGCATGGTGTGCCAGAGTCGGCAGGTGGAGTGTCTGTGGGCTTGGGGAAGACACACTTCTTGAACATGTCCTTCTCTCCTGGCATATATGCGATACCCAGAGATAAAAGCCCCAATGGACCGAGGAAGCTTCCATACCTGTCTCCTATTTCGCTCTGCAGTGCCTCTATGCGGGCCCTGTCTTCTGGTGTTTTGCCGCGTGGAAGCTTTGGAACCTTGTCTTTTACAACAAAATTCGCAAATTTGTGCAATGCCTTGAAAAAATCCTTTGTGACAAATGGAGGATATGGCAACAAGTTTGTCGCCAAATCGTACGGGAATGCGGTATTGACGGGGGCGTACTCGTTTTTGCCAGTAACCCCCTTGTTTAAGCGACTACCTAATCCTGAACTGGCAACATTTCCCCACTTTACACCCTCTATTTCGCAGGTTGGGCTGCTCGCAAGCTTCTTCATGTCCTTCATTGCTGGATCCAGCTTTTCTGCCATAGATCTCAACATCCACAATGGACTCATTGCAGCGTTGTATGCCAAATCTCCAATAAAATCACCAAACTTGTCCATCATATCTCCAGTCATCCCTTCGGGCCCGTCTGATGTCATGTGACTCATCATTGCTATCCTGAATGCCCCTCCATCCTGAGTCTTCATGACTTCTCCGAAGGCTGGGCGGTTTTCCATTGTTAGCATCAGCCGAGCGATGGATGACTTTGTCGATCTCAATAAGTTTTGCATTTCAGGCTTCCTGGATAAAGCCATCACCGAATAGAGAGAAGACAGTGTCGCATACCTATCTAGAGGGAAAGAATATTCTGTCAATATCTTGTATTCCTCCTTGGCTATCAGTTCGCTAGTTACCTGCGGTATCATCTTGCTAAATTCTTCTTTTATCAGCCCGAAATTACACCGAACATCTAATGGTATCTCGTGACTCATAAGAGGAAAACTCACCGCGTTGGTGTATTTGTTTTCTGGGAACTCAATGTCAACATAGTCCGTCTTCCAGGCGCGTTCTTCGCGAGAAATATGCCGCCTATCAAGCACTGTCTTTATGGCTGTCTGCTCCAATTCTCCCTTGAGAGACTCTGGTGTGACATACATTAGACGTACACCAATGTTGTATTGCGTTAATCGAAATAGTATTTCGAGCCTTTTGCTCATTTCGTCACTCAATCTTCTGTTCAACTCAAAGAATATCCCCTCTCCACCTTCCCTGTTTGGATCGCCGAAGGCGGACAAGGTTTGCCAGAATTCTTCTTCTGTCTGTTGGGCACGCAGCATCAAAGATATCAATGCGTTTCTGGCATAAATGTTGAATCCTGCCCCAGAAACTAATGGCGAATCTGCCCTCTGTGCCAATGCTTCCTGAATAGCTGTCGAGGACAGCGCCTGGCCACGGGCTTCCAAGTTGTACCTTGCTGGCGAAATGTCAAACTCTGACGTGGCAAAATACCCGTCTCCATACACGAGGTTATCTGTGCTGTTTGGTTTGGTGCCAAGAGTCGTGGCACCTTTACTCAACGAAAGAGACTCGTCTTTTTCTTCGAGCTTGAAGCCTGTATATGCTGCCTCAAATTTTGGGGTATTAAAATTCTTGGCTTCCCAGGCTGCCATCGAGTCTGGTATCGGCAACACCTCCCAATGAACCCCCCCTGGCTTCATCCTCCACACTAAATTAGCATCGCTGGAGCCATGTGTTGCATTTTTGCCAAGCAAAAATGCATCCCTACCCGAACCAATGGACATATTGCTCTTTCCGACATTGTTGTCATGATAAAACCACAAATCGTATGGGAAGTGTTTCACATATCTCGCATGATTACGAGGGTTCATTGATAGCTTGTAACGACTGTTCCAATCAATGTAACAGAATTTAGCGAAATTTCGCTCTGGGATGTCTCCGAGCTGGGCACCGAAACCTGTGGGATTATGAAGGTCGGCTGCCCAGGCTTTGTTCTGTCGGAACGAAACTCCGTCTCCGACGAGATCTATTGCAATCCGATCGTCAGCAAAGCTCTGAGCAGTATAGCCACCATAGTTAACCAAGTGAAGATGTCGCTCGTTTTCGCGTGCTGCTTCGAACATTCCCAGATACTGACTGTTTTGCTCTATGTATTGATAAATGTCTGAAGCATCATATTGGATTTCTATGTGAGACTGTGGGGCGAACCAACGCAAACTGTTTGAAATATATGCCTTCCTGGCATCCACTCCGCCAGCGGCACCATGTCCAGTAGAACCGACGATATCGATGCCAGCATTGGTGTGTGTATTAACAGACGGTATGTACCCAAACCCTCCCCACAAGTGCCATGGACTTGATGTCTTTCCCCATATGCCTGAATATGTTCTCCTGTCGACAAAGTTTTTCAGATATCTCCCAACCAGTGTTTTGATTTTTGGATAATTCCCAGCGGCATTGAGTGCCCCCAAACTGAATAGTTCTGACCAGCCTCCTGGCGCTGATGCATTCTCCACCAGTATACCTCGCGAGTGACCGTAGAATGCCATGTCCAGTTCGGTATCCTTCTCGGCACTGACGATGGCATCGTCCCACCCCCAAGATTCTTTCGCATCCATCCATGCCCCTGCACTGTACACCTTGGTATTAGTCAGGGCTGGGCCTATGATATCGTTGATTCCCTCCGGTTGCTGATATGTTGGCTCTATTGAGAATGTTCTGTTATTGTCCTCCCCGAGAGATGCTCGCACCAGCTCTTCTGCTTCGGGCAGGTGCGGACCGGGGAGGGCATCGCCGTTGGTGTCCCTTTCAATTTGCTCGCCTGCTGCCGTTTTTCGCTGTATCACTTCTTGTAGTTTAGCCCAAAGCACTTCAGCATATTTTCCGTTCAGATCCCTGATTTCTTCACTTGTCACTACCGTTGTCAGCGCATCCGACACCAGCTGTGGTTCAGCGCCAGCGAAATAGTCCTGCAACAACTTGTTGAGCCCAAGTTGCAAGCTTTTTTTCCTTTTATGGTTCAATCCAACAATGGCACTTCGAGTGTTTGTGGAATCCGGATTCTCTATCCGAACGGTAGATCCCTTAACCGTCTCTGGCACATCATAGTTAACAAAAATCTCAGTGTCGAGTGTTTGAGCACCCATCTTGTAGTCGACACGTGTTACCAGAACTCGCACCGGTATTGCAAACTGATTAGATTTAAGCTCATGAGAGTCCTCTATCTCCAGGGGTGTGTGGCCGAGGGGGCGCGCCAAAGAGAATCCCGCAGACGTGCGCAGATCATAGACAGGGTGTGTGTGAATGTCTGGACGATATGCCTCTTTCCTGAATGCACTAGAATATGTTACGTTAACATTGAGATTAAACGGATATAAGTTGCTATCGTCTATGTTCGTATCGGGGTTCGGCTCTTCGTCTTCTGCCGCTGTGGCTCTCCTGTGTTCTGTTAACTCCGGGTGCAGTGTTTGAACCAATATCGCGTGATAGGGATCTGTTATGAATGGTGCCTCGTCCGGGTGGTGAAAACTTTCTCCAGGATTGTTGAACACAAACATCTCGTAGTCAACCACAAATTCTGTCCACTCCTCATGAATGCCAACAGGCGACAAGTCACCTTCAATGCCTGGTGCAGCATTCAAGAGAGTGCCGTCCTCGCCATTGATGAGTGATTCAAACTTCTCGCGAGTTAGTTCACCTAGATTGTCAAAAGCTTTGTTGGAAGTCGGGTGTCCAAGCCTGCCCGCATGAAACCATGGTGCTTCCGGGTCCAGAGGATGCCACTTCGATGGGGTATCGTCATCGATGGCGATGGGTTCACCATATGGATCCAACATCCCAACCTTCGCCATTGTCAATCCAATGGTTGATCCTGTGACGGTGGATGCCTCTTCAGGTGTGAGAGGGTACCGCTTCCCTGGAGAATCAAAACCTTCTGGGAAATGCTGATATACCTGTGGAGTTATTGCTCCAAGCATCTGTCTGACGATTTGTCCTCCTAACTCTTCACTTGGAGCATCAACCTGCAATGGTTCTAGTGGCATTGCAATGTCGACGTATTTTGAAGGGTTCAACCGTTTGAATGTCCCTATTCTGGATTCTGCAGAGGCAGGTGTAGACGGAGAAGCATAGCTGCTTAAAACTGCAGAATACTCCTCTTCAGTGTTGTATTCCTTTCTGATGCTGCAATAATCTGCCGGTACCGAATAATATTTCCACAACTCGCCCTCTATCAGTTTTGGAATAAGAACAAATTCGTCCCCGATTGCCTGCGAGAATTTGCCTGCGTCTCTCGCATTAACATTGAACGTCGTGCCAGGGTTTGTTATTCTCAGATAGCGGCGGGTTTTCTTGATGAACCTGGTAGGGTACCGATATGTCTCAATCGGTGCCAAGTAGCAAGCATCCATCGGATCCTCGGAATAAATTGCACCAACAATTTCACACAATTCTCTGTTAAACCCTGAATGATATGTTCGACGAATAAACTCTGCAATTTCGTCAATATGCACTAGTTCAGTGTCCTTCCCGTTAACTTTGAAGTCATCGTCTAGTGCTGCCCGAAGGGGCTCGATGGTTTCCAATTCCTCAAGCCTATTTTCGATAGCGGTGGTTTTGGCGGCGACGATGTCTTGATATGTGCCTGCATCCTCCTCGAAGCTAGCTTGGGCAGCTGCTGCAATCTCTGCTCGCAGCGTTTCGATGAAGTCACTGAATTCTTGACTAAACTGTTCGGCTTCTCCGAACTCTTCTCCCGCTCCTGGGCCAGACAGTCGGACGTATGTCTCCATGTAAAATCGCCCTTTCTTCTTCACATCCGACAACATTGGAAGCTTGATATTCCCAAGGAAAACACCTCGCCTCCAGGCGGGGAGTGCTCTAGGAACATGTGTTACGTGCATTTTATCTGAAATACTGATTTTCTGGAACTTTGTTCCGAACACCTTGTCTATCATCTTCACGACACTATCTTCTGCTGGCGTTTCGTCTATCGTGCCAAGCCTTCTCAGAAGAATTTCTCGCAATGCGGTGTCATATCTTGGCATTTTTGCCATTTTTTTAATCTGGCGCTTGAAGATGGCTTCGATGGGGAGATTCTCGCTTAAGTTTTCAATCGATGTCGTTATGAACTTTGTTAAATATGTTTCCAACGACTTCTCGTTCAAGAGTTTTTCAGCTGAAAATGTTGAAAATGCAATCCCTCCGCGAAGTGAGAACTCTATCAGCAGAACATCTATCATCATGTTGACTAACGCTGTCAACATTCCCTTCTCAAAAGGACCCTTCTGTTGAAAATCTATCTTGTCGGGAGAGTTCTCTGGCTTTCTGTATTCCGCCTGCACAGACTCCATTGCTTTCCTGATCAAGACATCGAAATCTATCATGCCCTTCTCTATCGTTGTGCAGCCATGATCATCAGTTGTTGATTTCCCACGAATTCGATTTTCTATTTCAGCTAGCTCTTCCGATTCGAACAATGGACTCATCGACAGATAGTTGAAAACCTCTTCAACAAAGCTTTCCACAGCACTTGGATAGACACTTCCAACAATCAATTCTCGGATTTGAGACAACTCTTGTTCATTCAAGTTTGGGATACCATATCTTGAAGTGTCAGCTTCTGCAGATTTCCGAACCATGTGATAAAATGCTTCCGGACGCATATATTGTCCAGGTGGGACGGTGAAGTCGCTGAATACCCCATCAGCTGGCAAGGATAAAATATCGCAATGGGTGCTTGCGAAGTCCGCATGCGTCAATATATTGTCATTGATGTTGACAGTCACTATGCTGTTAGGTGTTGACGTCGATGGTATCTCCGAATACCTGATATACGAGTCATCTTCTGTGTCGATGCTTGGCAGACGCATGACTACCTCTGAGTTCTTATATGTGAAGTTCTCCAGAGTGGGATTGAATTCTGTCTCCTCAAGGAGCTTTTGCATGTTCTCCCTTTCTATCTCCCCTTCTTTCGAAAACAATGCCTTTGTCTCTGGAGATATCTCCTGTTCCGTTCTGTCTCCTTGATTGACTTCAAGATCTCTCATGATATAGCCGCGAAGAACGTGCAGCCTTGCTTCGACATCTGCCATTAATGCCTCTTTAAACTCGGCCTTGGCGGTGGCAGTCCCCTCGACATCCTCTCGGGTGGCGGCATATTCAACTTTCCGCACCCCTGCGTGATTTTTTATCTCTCGTGTCATAAGCACTGCCTGGCGGCTGTCAAGTGCACTTGTTGGCTTCGTGTACTCGATAATCTTGCCCTGCAGTGGTGGCAGTTGCTTTGCGGTTTCTGCGGCACTCAACCTTTGATATGTCGCTCCAGAATCAAACCTGATAACAGAAGGGCTTGAAGATGCTGGCTTTAAGTCCAGGTACGGGGCATGCCCTGCCAACTCGATAACAGGTACTCCAACTCGAGCTGCCTTATGCTTTTCCAAAATTCTAGATATCTCCGATGGATCTGCATCGGCAGGGATATCTTCAACCCCCTTTATCCAGTAGGATGGAGTATTAATGCCAAAGCTCTGAATTGGAGGGATATATGTCCAATAATGAACCTGATAGACATATCGCACATACAGCTGTTCTCTTGCTACGAAATTCTGCAATAAGTCTTGATCTGTTAACATATCCGAATATGGCTCGAAATCCTGCAGTACTGCCATGGCTTCTTTTGCCTTGACTCGATAGTATGTGTTAAACTCGGGATCGCGTGCATCCAGAGATCTCGTTGTCACATCATATAAGGAGGGGACATATCTCACGATTTCCTGTAGATACGACGACTTCGGTATGCTCATGAGTCCAGAGACGCCTGTTTCAACCATATTCAAGAAGGCTGGTGGCAAATCTGAGATTATCGAATTCGGATTTGAGAAGTCCATTACTGGCGGCAAGCTAGCAAGAGGGTTTGATTTAGCTAGCGACTGTGCCATATTCGATATGCGACTAGACTCGGCAGCTGCTATCGCCAAGGCATTGCGCACCTGATCCGCAGTTGCGCCGCCCTCGACGAGCCTGTCCCTTAAGCTGTTTCCTTCCTCATCCCTGCATAAGCCCTTGTATGCAACTTCATCTGGTATCTGCTCGAGCTTTGCGCAAACTTCCGGGCCAACGATTGCACCTAACGATGAAAAATATGTTGCGACGCTATCGTTGGTTAAAAAATATGCCTCCAAAGATGGCTGTGATGTTCTTATCACTTCTCTCACGACTTTCAAGGTTTCGTCAGAAGCTGTCCCCTTCATGAGAGTGCACAGTTCAGTCGGTGTCATTATCTTTGAAACATCTTCCATCAGCCCCGACATGCTATCGCCAGAAACAGTATTGTCCACCAAGTGCTCTTGTGGAATTCCCACATTAACCAATGTCTGCATGTAGCTCTTTTGTGCAGCTATTTCAGATTCATCTCGGGATTTAATCAGCTTCAAAAATTCTGAGTCAAGGGGTGATATGTTTGCACGTGCTTCATACAGCGATATCCCCACCGTTCCTGAATGATGCTCTTTAATCGCATCGTTTAGACTAGCCACTCCATACATTGCTGCTTCGAACAACTCATCACAGTTCGGAAACTTTATTGACTCCAGGATGCTGTTAACCAAGGAACAAAGTATTCTGACTATCATCTCTATCAATGATGCCACAACTATCGGGTACAGCATATACAAGTCAAAGGTTGGAAGCTTTGGCCATTTCCAATTAAAATTAAAATCCCAATCAAAGTCCAGTGGCCAAGGAATATCAGGTATGCATGCTGCCCACTCGCACATCAATGCTTTCATGTCAAACTTTTTGAGAAACTTCTGTTGCAACTCCTTTAGAGTGCACAAGTCACCCAAAGGAAGCAGATCGTTGATATCATGTACCTTGCCCCTCTCAAGTTTAAGCATGCTGCCTTTGTCCTTCAACGTAATCTTCGACTTCTCTGAAATTCTCTCAACCGTGCTACTGATCTGGCTCATAAGTTTGAGCCTACTTGATTCCAGCTCTGTGCTTATCTTCTCGTCTATGCTTCGCGTGTCACTGGTACCGGCTGCAGCATAATTATCCTTTACTCTGGGTTTGATACCGGGAGGTGGATATGTGAACTTTCGGATAAACGGAATCGCCTTTGGGGCGAGTATTTCATCGCAAGACGCACCGAAGTCCGAAGGCTTATTGATGTAGTCGTACATTTCGTTTAACTGCATCAGATATGCCATCGTTCTCGCGTTATTGAACGGATGTTTTATCTTTGGACTTCTTGGTGGATCTGAACCTGGCTCTCGAGCCTCACCCACTTGGACTGGCACCGAGAGCCACGAATCCCTTCCTATCTTCAGCTCTATTGTTCTTTTTGCCTCGGCTTCCAAAAATTCGTTTGCTTCGGCTATGGCAGCACCTATCTCCCGACTTGTTGCGCCGTCGGCTGAGACTGTTTCTGTGAAAGCAGCACTGCGGGCTTCTCGCGTGTTTGTTCCAGCGAAGGAGGCTGCAGCACCAGTTCCAATGAAATCATCTTGCTCTGCGGCTGTGTACTTGAAAGTGAATATAGATGAGCCTGTAATTTTGCCAGCCTTGTTCTTTTCTGGCAGAAAGGTTATTGAGAGTTTTTCGCCGAACTTATCCCGCAATCGCAATCCATTTTTTCGCATTATGTCTTCAATGGCAGGTATGCAATCTCTCAGAGCGGTGGCTTCTTTGCTCATCAACACTGGTGGGAAAAAGTTTCCACCGCCTGATCTCTTTTTCTTTGTTCCCTTTGTCGGCTTTTGCCAGTCTTTTATCTCTTCTCCATATTCTTCCATCTGAGATGCAATGGCTTCTATTCTCTTTTTGAAATTTCTTGCTTCAAACACCGTTGTCGTGGGAAATTTAATCTCTTTGCGAGTAACCTTCGCAGCCAAAGCTTCAGATTTCTGCCACTTTGCATCTGCCCTTCTCTTTTCGGTATCTCGGCGCAAAGCCTTCCAGGCATTTCTAGCAACCTTCTTCTTGTTCTTGTTGGCATATCTTAATTTAGATGCTACAGCCTCTTCCGCATTCTTTGCCGCATTCTCTATCGTATCTCCCATCTTATCGAGGGCAGCTTCGAGTGCAGCTCCAGGATCCTCCAAGAATTCTCCCGCTGCATCAATCATTCCAGCGGCTCGAGCATATGCCTCTCTGGCTTTCAAATAAGCATCGCCAATATCCATGGCACCAGAAGAATTCGAAAGTCTCATCTTTTCCAAGCTTACCGTAAACTGAATGCGGTATACGTCTTTTGGGCGGGGTGTTGGCATACGGAAATACTGATTGGCTTGCTCACTTGCCATATCATCGATAAGCACATCTAGATCCATTGTCACACGTGTATATATCTCGGCCTCAGCATCGGCGGAGAATAAATAGTTGGAAATTGACCATATCAAAGGCTTGATTTTGTTTTTCTCACTGTGTTGTTTTATTGGTTCTGCCGATTCAAACACATGGTATGGCACCTTTCCTGCCGATTCATTGATTGTTATCGGATCTGAGAATGGGATAACCTCCCCATAGAGCCTTTTCGCTTCTTTGTTTTCGCTCAGAACCTTCTCATCATCCAAGCCAACATCTCTCAAATCTTGCGAAACGAAGGGGCCCCAAGTGTCAGCTTTCCCATAATAGTTGTATATCTTGTTTAATGCCTCAATCTCCTTAGCTCTGAAATATTCCACCACCTGTTGGGCTGTCGAGAAGGATGGCGGGTTTGCCATCGTGAATTCAGTGTCGACAAAAACACTGATGTCTCCGTTTGCTTCTTCCCACGGCTCTTTGTTGGATTCTGGCTTGGGTGTCATCAGAGACTTCAACGCATTCTGGGATGCCGTCTCTTGA
>Ga0098033_1000484_pt1 | contig 18189 bp, 36 predicted proteins | sample 1_EtaG_FD_75049 | JGI IMG/M metagenome (GOLD analysis project Ga0098033, IMG submission 75049) | Marine viral communities from the Subarctic Pacific Ocean - 1_ETSP_OMZ_AT15124 metaG | ecosystem: Environmental > Aquatic > Marine > Oceanic | place: Pacific Ocean | collected 2015-01-07
AGCTGGAAACCTTGTTAACATGAAAATGAATAAACTATCAGAAAAATGTGCCAGGTGTTTGGCGGGCTGGAAAGTGGTCGAACACTCTTATTTTAAGTTAGCTTCACCTTTGATCATCTCTGGCCTGCTCGCCACTGTTCTCTATTTTTTGCAGATCATGCACAAAGACTTTCGCGAAGGATTGAAAACAATCAACACAAATGTGACACAGATCGCGATTGCTCAAAAAGATATCGATAACAACTCAAGTAAGATTGTCGAAACCAGAGGTTGGTTGCGAAATGTCTCATTAGAATTTCGCCGCCATCTAAGAAGAGCCGGATTTGATGAAGGGAATGAATGATGCCTTGGTCGGGATCGTGTGGACCATTATAAAAATGAGGGTAATGTTATGAACGCGGAATTAACAAGACTTGCCAACGGGAAATATGGTTTGCCGGTTGTTCGTGAACTTGGGCGCGAACCTGTCACGGACCAGCATGGCAACCAACACCCGCGCAATATCTGGGACATATGGACCGATAAGCAATTGGTTGAAATTGGTCATGCACGAATTTACGAAACCGATATACCCGAAGGAAAGCAATCTTCCGGATATTCGGATAGCTTTTCATCAAATAAAATTAACAGGACTCATACGCTGGACGATGTCCCGCCGCCGCCTCCGGAAGATTTGGATGCGACATATGACAGTGTCATGTCTTCTCGCCTTAATCGCATATTTAGGGCTTATGTGGCGGCGGTCAATAGCGGGACGATAACCCCCGGAGCAAATCATACTGCGGCGCAATTGAAATCCAAAATTAAAGCCAAAATGAAGGCAACTTAATAGGGGCCATAATGATTGGGCTAACCCATGATAGAGTTTCGCAAGTTGGAAGTCCCTTGCGGTCCTTGGAAAGAGGTCGCCACGAAATTGCGCGACAAGTACCAAGAGGCCATCGACAGAGTCGGCAATTCCGCCGACAGCATGGTCATGGAGTTTTGGCGGACGGCGGATTATTCAAGCTGGTCGATAGTCATCCGATACGAGAATGACTACGCTTGCGTTATTGCGTCAGGCGGTGACTTGATAGACACGATTTGGAGCCTTGCGCAGGGGGTCGGCTTATAATGGCATCCTTTGGCAAGCGATCCCGCAAGCGACTCTCGACCTGTCACCTTGACTTGCAACGGCTCATGGAGCGGGTTGTCTCCGTCCGGGATTGTTCTGTGGTGTGCGGGGTGCGAACCAAAGAAAAGCAAATGGAAGCCTACAACGCCAAAAAGTCGCAAGTGCCGTGGCCCTATTCCAAGCACAACATCACGGAAAAGCGGGTGTTGTCGGCGGCTTGCGACATCGTGCCGTGGCCGGAACAATACACCGACCCGCCGACCATGATCTATCTCGCCGGGATCGTCATGGCGACGGCAGAGCATATGAGATTGGAAGGCGAGATCGAACACCGCATCCGTTGGGGCGGTGACTGGAATCGAGGGGGTGATTTGACCGACGAATCCTTTCGAGACTTGTGGCATTTCGAGTTGGTCGAATAGGAGTCAGACAATGGGTATCTTGATGGGTGTCTTGAAAGGCAAGAAAACATATCTCACGGCGGGCGTTGCCGTCGTCTATGCCGTCAGCGGGTACTTCCTTGGCGAAATGACTTGGGCCGAAGTGATGCCTTGGGTCATGGGAGCCTTGGGGGGCGCTTCGTTGCGTAACTCCGTTGGCTAAGTTTCTCGACAAGCTCTTGCTGGAATGCTTGCCGGATGGCAAGAACTGGATCGTCCAGCATGAGTATCGTTTCGTGGCCGATAGCGGGGAAGTTTTCTATATCCCGGCGGGCGGGATGATCGACTTCGCTTCGACGCCTCGCATCATCTGGTCACTTTACCCGCCCGCCACCGGCCTTTACCGTCGAGGGGCTGCAATGCATGATTGGATATATAAGACCCGTCAGATAGCGATAACCCGATTCCGGGGCGATATGTTGTTTAAAGAGGGGATGGACGCTGACAGGACAAATATCGCCACACAGAGGGTGATTTACCGGGCCGTTAGGATGTTCGGGGGATCGTCTTATATCCCACGGGAAATTCGGCTGCCCGTATGACCGTTTGCGTCGGCATGGGGATTAATGGCTCCGGTCCATCGACCGGCTTGCAGATTCCGCTTGCCATTTAACGCTCGTCAACAGGGAAAAATTTATCCTTCGGCTTGCAGATTCCGCCGTGTTCTGGTCCCTCGACAATCTCTCCGTCCGCCGTCAGCCCTTTGCCTTTGATATACATTCCCTTGACCGTGTAGAACACGATCATCCGTTCCAAGGCTTCCATGCATAGCGTATCAGTTGGGAATATTTCTGAGCCGTTTACCGGCACGATAAATTCCGAAGTCGGCGCGGTGAGAGCTGTCACCAACATGAATGAATATGCCCACCCCGCAGCCATAAGCTATTTCTCGCGCTTGGCTTGATGGTGGGCGTCTCTCATGCCCACATAGCCCTTGCCCGCGATCATGGCGTCATAGGCTCGCTTGTCGCCCCATGAGCCGCCGGGGGCTTCCCAATAGAACCACAGGACAATCTCATGGAGATGAGCCTTGGCTTCTTTGTCAGCACGGTTGAATGATTCCAAGAGATCGTTCTTGATGACCGCCTCAAGGAAATGTCCCGGCGGGGTGCCATTGCGGAGATACCGCTCTGTCGCGTCCCGGAAATGTTCCGGCATCTTGCTGTAGTCGGTGCGGTCGATAAGGCTTCCGGACATATTCCTACTCCAAGACTGAATAGCCGCGCCCCGTGGGGCACTTCTTGACAAACTTTTGGTTTTGACCGGCGGTTTGGACGCCACCCGTAATTCCCATGATGATTGCCCCGGTTATGGCGGCGGCGACGGCATAGCCAACGGGCTGGTCAACAAGATCGTCCATTTCAGTGGCGGCATAACCCAAGGCTCCGCCACCCAAGCCGCCTATCAATGCGCCCTTGAAGGCACCGCCGGAAATCGAGTGCCGCCGGTCAACGAGGTTTTGGCGTTCGGTCACGTCGGAATCATGTTGGCCCGGAGTTCGGAGCCTTTGAGGCCAACGAGGAAGTCAGGGGTTGAACACCCGCCAAGCAAAAGCGCGATGATTGCAAGGTGTCTCATGGCGCTTGCTCTTGGAGCATCCGGCAACACATCGCCAACGATGCTGGGATGGATTGATTCCCTTTTTCGATATGGCAAATGGACGAGCGATGTTTCAGCCCAAGCAACTTCGCGGCTTGGTCTTGGGTCAAGCCCATGCCCCGCCGCCACTTGATAAATTGCTTGGGCGTCATCTTCGTCATCCGCCTGTTTGGCAGTTTCATGGTTCACCTTCTTTCTTGCTCTTTGCGGATTGCATTCTCCGTCTTTTCGATGGAAGTCAAGGCGCTCTCAAGATGGTCATAAGTGACCGTCAAGAAATTGGTCGAGGCAATCATGTCATGTTCACCGAAAGTCTTTTTGACGGTGTTGATGGCTTCGGTGAGCCGCGCCCTGATGTCGGAAAGAACAACCTCGTCGTCAATGAGTTGTTCGTTGGTTGCGTTCTTGTATGGATTCCTTGGCATGGTCTTATCCTCTTTGTTGTGGGTTGTACATGATAAACAAGCGAGGGCGATCCGTCAAACTTCGGATGCACCCTCTTCGCGGTTGTCAACGGGGATCGGGTTTGCAACGTCCACCCAATCCCAAAAGTCGGCGGGCATGGCTTCAAGGGTGGTGCCGCTTGCGCCGCGAGTGTAGCCCCCCAAGGCCCGCTTCATGACCCGTTCCGCTGTGTCGGTCCAAGTGATTGCGTTTTCCTTGGCCCAACGCCATGCGCCCCATTCGCTTTTCAGAAGGGAGACGCCGTTGCGGCGCTGACCTTGGTCCGGCCCGACAATGTGGCCTATCTCATGTAAGGCGGAAACATAGAAGCCGGTGTTGCGGATGGGGCGGGTTACGATGGTCTTGGTCCTGGGGTCCGCCCGATAAGCACCTTGGCTTGGTTCATCCAAGGTATATTTGACGGTGATGTGGTTGGTCGCCGCGAGTTCGGCAAAGTGGATGAACATATCAATCCGCTTTACGAGTTCTCCGTTTGCATTAGGCATGATCGACCTCAATGAGTTTGGGGTTCAAGCGAAGGGCGTCGGCAAGTTGAGCCTTGGCGGCGCGAAGGGTCCGGTGGTCGCCAAGTGAGGCGAGACCGTGTTCGGTCCGTGTTGTCACTTCCCACTTGTTTCCGGAATTGGATTTCTCAATCCAAATTGGTTGAATGTGCCGCCATGCCGTCAGGTTCGGCGGGCGACTAAAGGGGATGGCGTCTTCGGTCATGATGTCTCTCCGTCAAGAAGGGTGAGAGCCTTGGCATATCTTTTTTCAAGACCCTTGAGTTCCGGGGTCAGCCGGGTGAGGTTGTGTTTGATGTCGGCTCTCTTTACGGCGAGAGCCATTTCGTTGCCGCTATCCCGAAGCCGCCGGATGAAATCGAAGTAAGTCATTTCGGGGCGGCGGCTTACGAGGTCAACGGCATCGACAACACGGTGAGAATACCCAAGAGCCAACAAGTCCCTCAAGGAAGTGTCCGTGTCCTCGACAACGTCATGGAGAAGCGCGGCCATTACATATTCGGGATCGTCATGGTTCATGGCGACGAGACCGGCAACCGCGAAGGGGTGGTGGTAATAAGGAACGCCGGACTTGTCGAGTTGGTCCCGGTGCGCCTCGAAAACGAAAGTGTAAGTTGTTTTAATGTCCATAGTGTTGACCACAATAAACAAATTGATGGGGAAGTCAACACCTTTCAAGCGTTGCCGGATTTATTTTGCTCGACAGCGCGGTCGAACAATTGCTTGAGCGTCAAGATTTCGCCGGTCTTGGGGTTCTCGACTTCCGTATCGCCGCACGGGATACAAAAGCGAATGTGCTGCCAACAAATCGGCGGTCCAAGGAAGAGCTTTTCAGTCCCGCCGGTCGGATTGATGTCGTCGCAAATGTCGCATCTATCTGGCATGGGGAGCCTCGACTTTGTAAGTGTGTTTGACGATGCCGTCGCCGGGGTCTCCGACGAAGCAGGGACGGACCCAAGTCACGTCTCCGTTTTGGAAGTGGCGGACATGGCCGCGCCGGAAGTGATACCGGACCGCCGCACGGTCGCCTTGAAGTGGCCCGCTATGGCCCATAGGAGCGCGGTAGGGACGAATCTTGACCTCAGTATATGCAACCGCACCCGGAAGACCTTTCGATGCCCTGCGGCGATTTAATTTGGCCGGGGCTGGCACCCGCACCTTGTCGATCCCGTCCGCATTCAGACGGCCAAGCATCGACATGAGCGGATCGAAGACGTTGTTGGGTTGGGCCGGGTTCCCGGTTGTGTCAACAAGAACGCCGCACTCATACCCTTTGGCGCTTGCTCCTTCTGGCAAGAGGAACATAAACCCGTCCCAAATAAAGAACTCTTTGTGGTCATGCAGAGCCTTCATGTCATTGAACTTGTAGTCCTTGCCGGTGAACGTGAAGTTGTGTTCTTGTAGTTGCCTCTTGGACATCAATCGGATTTCAGCGCCGACAATTCCCTTGGTGCTTTTAACAAACAGATACCCGCTTGAGGTTGCGTTGGTCTCTTTGCAGACCCATTGATGCTCAAACCAACACATTGGGGCGGGGAGGTCGATCAATCCGACCTCGTAACCTTCCGCGACGGTCAACGATTCCTCTTTGATTTGTTCGTTGCCAATGTTACCGAAGTCGAAAAATTGGCACTCAACGTCAGCCCCGAAGGCTTCCGCTATGCTGATCCCTTTTCCATTTACTTCCCGTGAGCCAGCACGATCAAGGGTAAGGCTTCTATAAAAAAATTCAGCGGCGGCGATCTTCCCGCCACCGACATCAATGCGAGGATCATCTACATTTTTCGACGCAAAGAGGAAGGGGCTGGTCCCGTCACTTGGATTCCGCAAGCGGGACAAAACCATTGTGTCATGTTGGAGCGCCTTGATGAACCTATTTACAAACATGGTCAGACCTCGCGGGCGGTGTTCATGGCGATGGAAAACAATGTGGTCCCAAGCCGTTGGACTTGGGTCCGCCCCGGCATCCGGTAAAAGATGTCAGCCGGATTAAAGGCGGCTTCGTTGCCATCGTCGTCAATGAGCCAAACGGACTCGACTTTCATCTTGCCGCTGGTATCGTTGGCCTCGACTTTGAGAAGGTTGTCCCCAAAGTTGAAATCAAAAAGAGCTTCCTTCATGGTCTTTCTCCGTTGGTTTGCGTTTGCGGTCATAGACCTTCCGTGACCTGACCACCCGCTTGCGAAAACGAGTGGTCCGGAGCGCCTTGGCGATTGGATTGTGGCGGCGTTCCTTGCGGGTCATTGGTTGGCCTTTCCTAATGGATCGTCACCTTGGTTGGGCGGTTGACGATGGTTTGCTTCTCGCCATTGTATTCATCGAAGTTCCGCACCTTGGCGTCGAAGGTAACGGTTTGGCCTTCCATGCCAAGGTCGGCAAAACCCCAATAAACGAGAAGGTCGTCACCGGAGCGGAGCCGTTGGATCATCCGGTTCTCACCATAGCGGTTCTCAAAGCTCCTGATCCGCTCGACAACCGCCGTGAAGGTTTGGCGGGTGCCTTCGGTGCCGACATGACGGCTCCGGGCGGCTTGCGCCAACGAGGCGGCTTCGGCGGCGTCCCGCCGGGTGAAGAGGTCGCGCTTGATGGCAATCTCTTTGAACCGGGCAATGACGGCGGTCGCCGGGATGGAGGTTTGGTCGTTGACCTCCTGATCCGACCACCAAAGAATGTATCCATCCTCTTGGCCGGAAAACTCTTGGCCCTTCTTTTTGCCGAAGGGGATAAGGCCCGCCTCGACCATTTGCATGGCTTGGCGTTCCCAAGGTTTCATTGTGGTTGCGGTCATTTGGTCTCTCCGTTTGTCATGTGTTTGTGATCTTGTTGACCACGATAAACAAACACGGAGAGGAAGTCAATAAATTATTTTGCCCACTTGATTTGAGCGGGCCAATGATAACCGGCGTCTGACCAATTCCAAATGTACCATGCGAAGTTGTGCCGGGGCGCGGCCTTGTCGTCAGCAAACCATCGTGGCCGTTTAGTCAAGACGAGCTTCATCACGAAGGCGGGGTGGTCTGCGAATAGGTGGTGTCGAGACTTGGCGCAATCGTATTCATTGCGAAGCAGCATGGCGACCATGCCGCTGTCCGTCTTCGCAAGGTCAAGAGCGTGTTCGATGAATCGTTGAGCGCATGAATAAGGCGGGTTGGTGACGATGCCGTCCCACGGGAAAATCCCGCTTGCCAAGTTGAAGCTGAAAAAGTCTCGCTTGAGGATGTCTTGGTGCGAAGGGTCGATGTCGCTTTCGATGACATCGAAGCCTTGTTCTTTTAAGACTCTCGACATGGCCCCGCTCCCGGCGGCTGGCTCCCAGATGTTGGGGGGGAGCTTGATATTTTTAGCGAGGGCTTCCGTTACCCACGGCGGCGTCATGTATTGGTCATTGGCGAGCCGCTTGTAGCCAGACTCGCCGTGCATCGCGGGCTTCATGATGCGCCCGCAGCATGGCAAGCGAAGCTATCGTTGTTGTCGTTCCGCCATTCTTCCGATTCCTTGCAATGGCGGCAGATAAATTCGCCCATATGTTCTATCTGGAATCGCTCACGGCATCGAAGGCACTTGCGGAACTTGCCGGACTGTTCCTTGGCCGGATGCTCACGGACGCCGCCTCGACTGAAAGCTCTCAAGGGGAGGTCGCGGTCCCGCGCCCAGCGCCAGACTTGGTGCTTCGATGCTCCCATTTGCTTGCCTATCTCACTGGCGGTCAAGCCGTCCTTCCATAGCCGCTTGAGGGTGATTTCTTGCTTATCAGAAAGGGCATCATATCTGGTCATTTCATTTCTCCATTTTATCCCTCGTTTACGAAACTATTAAATTTCCATTTTCCCTTGTGTTGGTTCCGTCGTGGGTTCGATGAACATATCTGGTTCGTCAATCGGACCTTGAAATTCAAATATCGTAGATAGGAAGCGCATTCATTCTCCCGCCACAAACGCGGTTTCAAACTCGCCCTTGAGCCGGTTGAACGCCACGATGATTTCCGGGGAGTTGTGCATCTCTCGCCTCGACTTGATCCCTAGCAAGGCTCTGAGGGCGTTGGCGATGCTCTCTGGCTTGCTTGGGTCAACATCCATTTTGCGTTGGTCGCGGAGCCAGACTCCGAAGCTCTTGTTCCGGCAAAGCATCCCCGCCATTTGGACGGCTTTGGTCGCGTCACTGGCCTCGCTCTCGTTCATCGTGCGGCGGTCCAACTCTGCAATCGCAACCCAAACCTCTTCCGCCGGGTTCGGCATTCCAAACATCTCGACAAAAGTGTTGGCGGCTTCGATGGGGATTTCAATGATGACTTGGACAACCTTGCGGGTCTTGACGATCTTCAAATCCGAATAGGTGCCTTGCATTACTTTGTTAGTGGGCGACATGGCGACCCCGCTTTATCATGCAATTCCTCCCGGACATGCAGTCTTCGATGGTGCAAAATGATTTGTCGCCAGAAGCGCCGGGGCAAGTCCAAGACGGGCCTTTCTTGATCTTGGTCTTGGGGTGTGAGCGGTATGTCTGGACCGCTTCCCGATAGGCGTCCCGGATTGCCCGCCGCCCTATCCCGGCAAGCATGAGGCAGACCGCCCCGACCGCCGCTAGAAAGTAGATAATTATGTCAAATATCATCTTCAACCTCATAGTACGGGCTGGTAAGCCAAAGGAATTGTGCGCTAGTTTGTCCCCAATCGGGGTCGCCCGCCGCTTCTTCAAAGTAAGCTGTCTCATCGCCGCGCTGGTGCAAGGTGCGGTGGTGGATGGCGCATAGGGGGACAAGGTTGCGATCGTTGGCTTTTAGGCCCATGCCGCGCTGCCCATGCCAGGGCCGCATAAGGTGGTGGCCTTGGGTGGGGGAGCCGTAGCACGGCGCAAAGCGGGCCATGATGCACGGGTTTTCGTGTATCCAATCTTCGTGGAGTTTGTTTTTGTAGCGGGTCATAGACCGGCCTTATTTGCGGCGTTTCTCTCAAATAATCCAACATCGCGGATATAAGACCGTAAGCCGTCATAAGTTTTGTGGCGGGTTTGTTTCATAATATCTCGCTCCAAGGCACCTGCATTGGCGGTTGATGTAATAAATCCAGCCCGAAGGCTATGACCGCCGAATTGCGTCGGGTCCATGCCAATACGCTCGACGGCATTCTTGACAATCTTCCATACCCATCGACCGGATAAACGATTCCCCCAACGATTGACAAACACTGGCCCACTTTCATTGTCCCCAAGGCGTCTATGGAGAAGGGTATTATCGGGGAGAGTGGTCGCCCCAATACGGGAATACATTTTATAGCCTTCGGGGTCCGTTTTTTTCATCCGCCGGATGCAGACCATGTATTCATCCAACTTGTCCAGAATGTCCCGTTTGAAATACCATTTGCCGGTTTCTTCGGCGTCTTTACCTCTATTCGATGGAAGCCTTTGTTTCCTTTCAACCGGGCGTTTGAAAAAAACGATCAACCATTTCCGCAATCGGGAAAGAATCCGTTTCATGCTGTCACACTATTTCAATGATGAGTTTTTCAATTGTGATGTGAACAATTGGTGCGCCTTCTGATTTGCCTAACTTAACACCCCGGCGGCTAGTCTTTTTCATTGCCAATGCCCGCCGCTCTATTTTCTTTCGCGTCCTTTGGCACGGCTTGCACATACTCTGTAAACCGTCCGCTGCCAGTGAGTGTTTGCCAAAGAGTTTTTTTGTGAGAGACTCCCCGCATTCCAAGCAAATTTTTTCGTCAACTTTTTTGTTGCTTGATGCTTTAGCCATTCTGGCATAATAGCATTTCAAACAATATCGCATCCGCCCGTCCGGGGCGTTGCCGTGACGCTTAAATTGCTCCAAAGGCTTTTCGATATTACACGCTGAACAAGTTTTCACAGACATTGACGTTCTCCGTTTAAATCGCCTTTGTGTTGTCGGCGGTGGCATTTGTGGCAAAGCCAAATCACGTCGAGTGGCTTGGAATAATCTTCATGATGTCCATGCGCTTTTCCCGTTCCGCATTTTTCGCATGGTTGCTTGATTAACTTCCCGTCTCGCACAGCATTTCCTAATGCGATTTGTGCTTTCCGTTTTTCTGAATTGCGGTTTTTCCAAGCAAGATTTCCCGCCCGCTGGCGCTCTTTCCCTCTTTCGGTCTTGGCATATTCTTGTCTTGCTTTAACGCGATGTGGCAGCATCGACCGCGCCATATCATACGCCCGGACATGGGGGAGTCTGCCGTTTGCACGTGCTTCTTTTTTGCAGCATTCTTTGCATTTCCCAAGATGGCCGTCTTTCATTTGCGGATGTTTATAAAAATCAAGCACGGGTTTTTCTTGGTTACATTTGAAACACGTTTTCATGGCATTGTCCTTTTAAGCAAAATGCCATTTTAACACATTGTTAATTAAAAGGGTATTTCAGAATCTAAATCAGGTTGTTGGTCGGCGTGGGCTTGGTCGGCGTCCCCTTGGCTTTGAGGCTTGTCATCCGCCGGGGTCACGGCGATGGACGTGTAGGGTAGCCCGTTGCGGCTCTTGTGCGCCCATCCAGCCATCTGGTAATCCACCCCGCCATAGGCAACCGTGCCGCTCATATCCGGAGCCTTGTCGTTGTCTTTGTTGGTGTTGGCGAAGACGGCCCCGATTTTCTGGTAAACCTCGAAAACGGTCTTGCCGCTTTTGGTGGTCACTTGGATGACGGCAAGCTGTTCCGCCGCTTCCCCGAAATGAACTTCACCTTGGCGCAAAAGTTTTTTGTCGCCGGTCGGGAACAATGCGCCTCTGTTGGTGTTGTCGTAGTCGCTCATGTCGTTTTTCCTTTCATCATCAAATCGCGCAGCCTTGTGAATGTAGTTACAATTTCTTCGGTTTTGCAAACAACGGCAACGCCATGAATTTGGTCCCAATCAATTTGCTTCTCTCCTTGGAGCCATTGGACTTTTTTCGCCATGTCATTTCTCCAAAGCCTTGGTTGCCAGCATGGCATAAAATTCGACGCCTTCGGACACGTTGGCGATGTCACGAATCTCCCGCAACGCCGCCTCAAGCTTTTCGATGCGAAGGGCTGACTTGGTTTTGTATTCGGGGCGGTCCCGCCAAAGGCTCCGGTCGGGCTGGATGGCATAGACTTGACGGTTGCGTCCGGATGCCGCCTTGCGTGTGATGGGTTCGCCGTCTGCGCCAAGGACGGGGACAATCCGGCGCTTGTCCAAGAGCGGCTTGAAGCGCGGGGTGATGGATTGCAACGGACGGTCGATGATCTTGGCGACCTCTTCGGCGGTCATGGGTCCGTGATTGTAAAGAGCATTGGAGACCCGTTGCTCCAACCCCGTCACGTTTACCTTCGCGGCGGCGTCCTTGCTGGTCTTCGGATCGCTATGGCGGGCTGCGCCATGCTCAAATAGGTCAAGCATCTTGTGGCCCCAATGCCTTCGCCCGCTCCCTAAAATGTTGCTTCAATCCAATGAAGTCATTGTTGTCGTTCCGTTCAGTGTCGAGAGCTTCCGGCCAATCGGTTTTGAGTTGAGCCATTAAGTCTTGAGTCGGCTTAAATGTTCGCAATCCAGAGAGCGTGTCCAAGTCCTCACAGGCGGCGATGTCCGTTGAGAGTTGACGGCAAGCCTTTTTTAGCTCCGTGATGGTCTTTATTGCCCCCGTCAGCGCCTTCGCCTTGGGCTTGGCTTGCTTGGTCTCCTTGGCCCCGCCTCGCGGCTGTAGTCCCTCGTTTTGGCTTGCGGCGGCACCGTCATCGTCCTCTTCGGAAACCCGGACGCCAAGCATTGATGCCAAGCCATACCGGCGGGCATATGTCACGGCTGACATTTGCGCTTGCATTGAGATGTTGCCTTTTTTATCGGGCGAGGTAATTAGAGGGTATCCATCATCTTCTATCCACTCCCCGGAGATGTGGCAAAGGCGTGTTTGCAACTTACCGTTATTGCCGCCTTGGACAACCGACAACTTATGCGCGGCCAAGGCTCCCTCGACGTGCGCCCAAACGTCAGCAAGGTCGGCATACTTGGAATGGAAAAACTCGTTGATCCTAGTCGGGACGATTGGCTCCAAGGTCAATTGAAAGTCCAAGATTGCTGCTTGGATTTGGTGGGTGGTTTTTGAGCTTTGCATCAAACGGTTTCCTTTTTCTCTTCGATGTTGAAGCCGGGAATCTCCCGCTTGCCGTTGCGGGCGTCGGCTTGCGCCAACCGGATCAAGACGGCTTCGATTTCCTCATGCGGCCAATAGTGTTCGAGGGCAGCGGTCGGGTCAATCAAGGTCGCAACCCAAGTCGTCCGAAGCGCCACCTTGCGGCCACCGGCCCCGCCCACACCTGACGATTTGTTGGCGTCCTTGGTGGCGATGGCGTCGGCTTTCTTGGCGTCCTTGTACTTGGCTTCAGCTTCGGCGCGGTCGGTGAGGTTGGTCGCGTCCGATTCCCGCATGGCCTTTTGTGCTTCAGCCATTTGCCGGTCGGCTTGCTCACGGGCCTTGCGATCAGCTTCGGCCTTCTCCGCTTCTTTCTTTATGAGCCACGGCGCGAGAGCTTGCTTGGCGGCGTGAGTTGCAAGGGTGGCGAGGGTGGTGACGGCTTTCCAACGAGTGTCGATTTCTTTGACGGCGGTCGCGTGGGGAGCCTTCTCTTCTTTGCGGGCCGTGTCGGCGGCTTTGCCCGCTTTGCGGATTTCCCGCATGAGAGTGGCGACACCTTCGGCGGTGGCTACGGAGTCGATGGGTTCACCGTCGAGCCAATGGACTGCCTCGTCGTAGAGATTGGTGACGGCTGCTTTGTGATGTTCAAATGGTGAGGGTGGTTGGTTGTGGCCTATGCCTATGGCTTGCACGGTCATGGTTTTTCTCCGTTGTTTTTCGGTCAAGTTTCTCATGCTAAACAAACCCCTTGAAGAAGTAAACCCCAATTCGGGGATTGACACGCCGGGTGGATTGTGTAGTTTCGGGTCATGACTTTGAACGAGTGGCTTGCCAATAATAACACATCTCCGGAGAGCTTCGCGGCTTCACTTCGCGTCTCTCGCGGGGCGGTCTTGAAGTGGCTGTCCGGTGAGAGGTTCCCGCGCAAGGGTGCCTTGGCGAAGATTTTACGAGTTACAAATGGACAAGTCACCGCCAATGATTTTCTGATTGGACCCAAATGACTCTCCCAATCCCACAAAATATTGACGTAAAGGTTGCCAGCACATAGCAGTTAGGCGGCGCTCCACTTGTGATTGGTTTCGGTTCCCCCCGGACCCGGAGTGCCGCCTATTCAATCGGGGGGATAGGGGGGAAACCCGTGGGCAAAATCCACTGGTATAAAAGAGACCCGGATGCCGCGCTTGCGGGTTTCTTTGAGTTGACCCTTGAAGAGCGCGGAGCCTATTCCACCATCCTCGATTTGATCTATTCCCGGTGCGACGACTTGCCTGACGACGACCGCTTTATTGCCGGTTGGTTGAAGTGCGATGTCCGTGTCTGGCGGCGGATCAAAACCCGCCTCATTGCGCTTGGCAAAATCAAGATCACCAAAGGGAGGATCACCAACCGAAGAGCGACTTCCGAGATACTTAGGTGTCTAAGTAGGTATGTAAGTTGCGCGGAAGCCGGTCGTAGCTCTCACCCTAAGTCCGCCACGGTTTCCAATGAAACCAAGGATATAGTTGAAACGGACGCTGAACGGGTGTTGGAACCAACTAGAACCAGAACAAGAAAGAAAGAAATTAATAATAAAGAAAGTCGCCTTCCGGCGGATTGGAAGCCAGAAAGAAATCGTGTCATGAAAGCCATCGACTTGGGCTTCGACCACGATCAAATTGTTGCTTTGGTCGAGGGCTTCAAGGCATATTGGGCGGACAACAAAACCAAGAAATCCGTCAAGTCAAATTGGCAGCAAGCCTTTGGCAATTGGATAGACAACGACATCAAATTTAATGGCACCCCCAACATGAGGCCGGGAGCGAAAGGCAAGCTGACCAAAAACCAAATAGCGGGATAATCACAATGGAAGAGTTGACCAGGACGGGGATCAAGCTCCGCTCATATTCGGTGGGCGACCACAAGACCAAATGCCCGGAATGCAAAAACCAACGCAAGGCAAAAAACAAGGGCGACGAGCCTTTGTCCGTCACGATTGAGTCGGATGGCGGGGCGGTTTGGAATTGTCACAATTGCGGACATGCCGGTGGGGTGGCCGGGGATCGTTTCCGGCAAGACCGACCGCCGCCGCGAGAGTACCGCCGACCGACGCCGGTCAAAAAGAAGGCTTCACCCAACACGCTTTATTCATGGTTCAAAAAGAGAGGAATTTCCCAAGAGACCGTTGACGCCTTCGGCATCTATCGGACGGAGCGGTCGTTGACCGGCGGCGAGCCTGTCCCGGTTCTTGCGTTTCCATATTTGCTCGACGGCGAATTGGTCAACGTCAAGTATCGCTCAAGCCGCAAGCAATTCGGACAAGAGCCAAAGGCAGAGCGGACGCTTTACAACATCGACGCCGTCAAGGATGAGTGGCAATCGTCAAAGACGGTCATTTTTGTCGAGGGTGAGATGGATGTCCTCGCGCTTCATGAGGTCGGCATCAAGAACGTGGTGAGCTTGCCAGACGGCGCTCCGCAAAAATTGAAGCAAGACCCCGACGACAAGCGGTTTCGCGCTCTGGCGGCTTCTATGTGGCTTGACGAGGCCGAAAAAGTGATCCTTGCGGTTGACACAGACGGACCGGGGGATGTTCTCGCCTTGGAGCTTGCCCACCGCTTCGGGAAGGATCGTTGTTGGCGGGTCCAATGGCCTTCGATGAATGATTGCGCGACGAAGGACGCCAACGAGGCGCTGATCCATCACGGGCCGGAAGCCGTCAAGGAATCAATCGCCGGGGCAATCCAATATCCCATCGACGGCGTGTATCAGGTCGAGGACTACGCTCCGGAAGTCCTCGACATCTTCCGGGGCAATGTTCAACAACCGCTGTCAACCGGGTTTAACACGCTTGATGGGATTCTCAAGATCATGCCGGGGACGTTTAACCTCTTCACCGGGATTCCCAACCACGGCAAAAGCACTTTCGTTGACCAGCTTTGCGTCAACCTCACCCGTGGGGAGAATTGGAAGTTCGCCATGTACTCGCCAGAGCATTCGGTCGCCCAACATATTCGGCGGCTGGCGGAGAAGATCGCCAAAAAGCCATTCGACTCCGGGCCGACCGTGCGGATGACGGAGGACGACTTGCGAGCGGCGATGGAATATCTGTCAAAGCATTTTTTCTTCATCGAATCGAAGGACACGGTCCCGGACATTGGTTGGATTTTGGAGAAGGCGCGAGCCAGTTGCGTCCGCCACGGCATCAATGGCATCGTCATTGACCCATACAACGAGATAAGCGCCATCCGCGAAATTGGCAAAAGGGAAGACGAACACATCCGCGATTTAATCTCGACGTGCAAAGCGTTTTGCCGCCGTCACAACATTTGGATGGCGATGGTCGCCCACCCGACGAAGCTCCGAAGGATGGAAGACGGCTCGCTTCCAAAGCCGAATCTTTACGATGTCAGCGGCGGGGCGCAATGGTCGAACATGGCCGACACCGGGGTCGTTGTTTGGAGAGATTTCGACACAGGAAGGACAACCATTTACACCAAGAAAATCCGGGAGCAAGGTCTCTATGGAATCATTGGCGATGTTAACTTTCAGTTCAATGTGACGACACGGGTTTTCGAGGAAGCCGCGCCGGAAGTGCCAACCATCCCATATTCAAATTGATGTTGCAGAGAGCAAATGTTACGATCACTTGTTGGTCTGCAAACGACCGACCTCTTCGTTGTGAGGGGCGGGGGATTGGTCTCCCCCGTCCCGTCAACCAACGGGACAGGGAATGAAAGACCAGCTCATTAGAATCGAAGCGCGGTTAAGCGTCTTGGTTTGTCTCGTCGGGGCAACCGTGTCGGTCCATCCATATGGTTGGCTATGGCTCGCCTATGCCGCCTTGATTGGCCTTGGCTATTTTGTTCACAGGTGGATGGAGCGGCGCGGCCCATGAGAATCTATATCGGCTATGACCCACGCGACGAGAACGCCTATCAAGTGGCGGTCCGGTCGATCCAACAAAATTTCAGTGTCGGCCATTCTCACGGCGTCCAGATAATCCCGCTCAAAGATTGGGAGCTTCGGGCCAAAGGCATTTACAAGCGACCTTATCTTGTGACCCCTACCGGGCAAATGGTAGACACCGCAGTTGATGGTCGGTTTGATGCCTTCTCGACTCAATTCTCATTCACCCGATACCTTGTTCCATGCTTGGAAAACTATGGGGACGAATGGGTCTTATTCATGGATGCGGACATGATGGTCCGGGCCGATATATCGGAGTTGTTCGCTTTGGCCGATGATCGCTTTAGCGTGATGTGCGTTACCCATAATCACACCCCTGTCGAAACCCGGAAGATGGATGGCGTCGAGCAAGTTGCTTACCGCCGGAAGAATTGGTCAAGCGTCATGCTTATGAAGCCGTCCGGATGCCGCAAATTGACGCCCTTCGTCGTTAACAATTGGGCGAAGAAAGACCTTCATTCGATGGAGTGGGCGGACAACATTGGCGAGCTTCCGGACGAGTGGAACTACCTCGCCGGATACAACACCGAAGACGTTGACCCGAAGATCGTTCACTTCACCCTTGGGACGCCGGACATGCAGAAGTCCGGCTTTGCGCCCTCGACCAAGTGGGACGATGAGTGGTGGAAATACCACCAGGCTTGCCTATAAGAAAAACCCCGCCGAAGCGGGGTTGATCTTGAGAAGCGTTGGGTCTCTCCGTTGTTTGTGGTTTTATTCATCGTGTTGACCACAATAAACATATCCACGGATAAGTCAACAACAAAATGACGGGCTGGCAAAAAAAACGGGGACCGAAGTCCCCGTCAAGTTTTGGGCGGGGCGTCCTTATGCGGCGAGTTTAAGCCATTCGTTTTCGGCTAATTCGATAACCTTCCCGCCAAGCCGTTCAAGTTCGGTCGCCCGGTCATAGGACTCCGTATCGTTGGCGGTCCGGGTGACGGCGTTGGCGATGCCCCATTTGGAATAGTCACCGTCGCGGATCAGGTTGTCGAGAACCGAAGCGCCTTCCGTCTCTGAAAGGATAAACCGCTTGGTGACATTCTCGACCGTGTCGGTGATGTCGCCGGTGATCTTTTGGTCGGCGGCATCTTGGAGCGTGGCGGCGGCGTCCGCGAAGATGTCCGGGTCAGCGGCGGCACGGACGATGTCCGCAAGACCGGCGAAGAAAGCATCGTCCCGCAAGCGAAGCGTCTCGTTGCTGGCGATGATCCGGAAGTTGTCGTCGGTCTCCAACGTGGCCCCGATATGAATGCGCCGTTGGGTGAAGGCTTTGTCTGCCAAGATCATCCCATTGAGGCACCGGAGCCGGAAGATAAGCATGGAGACTTCCGTCGAGCCGAAGCCGACCTCTGAATTGGCAATCACAACGCCGCTTTGGACGGCATCGTTCAATCCAACTTCCCGCTGCAATTCCGGGAACCGGGCCTTGAGGTAAAACTTGGCCGGGGTGATTTCGGCGGAGACGACTTCCATCCCATCTTGCTCTTGAAGAATCGGAAAGAGCTTTTCCATGACCGGAGCGTTGTCGATGAACTTGTAACGCTCTGAAAGGATAGCGCGGCACGTCGGAAGCGAGCCGTCCGGGTGGTTCAATGATCGAACCAAATGCGGCCCCGATTCCTTAAACCAAGTGTTGACGTTTTCCGCCAATAGCTCCGGTTGCTCCCGGCGCATCTTGTCATAGTAGGTCTTTGGGATTTCGAGGCGGCGGGACAACCCGGCGTGGGCGATGTCGGACAACTTGCCGCTGAATCCGCCTTCGGCGGTTTCGGGGAAGTAGCCGGTGCCGATATTTAGTCCGGGGGGGTAGGTGCGGAGATTTTTGCCGTCCGGGCTGAGGTTTAAAATCTCGCCGGGAAAGACGAGGTCTTCTTTGAGGGTTTGGGTTGATCTGATTTCGGTTGCGATAGTTTGAAGGTCGCGTCCTTTCTTCATGGTCTTTCTCCATTGTGTTGAAGGGAATTAACACTCTATGCCTAATTGTTGGCGGCGGTCAACACCGAATGCG
>Ga0098033_1000488_pt1 | contig 18064 bp, 24 predicted proteins | sample 1_EtaG_FD_75049 | JGI IMG/M metagenome (GOLD analysis project Ga0098033, IMG submission 75049) | Marine viral communities from the Subarctic Pacific Ocean - 1_ETSP_OMZ_AT15124 metaG | ecosystem: Environmental > Aquatic > Marine > Oceanic | place: Pacific Ocean | collected 2015-01-07
CTCCTGTCCGGGCTGGTTGTGGGTTGTCGGGATCTGACCCTCAACGACGAAGTGCCAACCCTCAAGGAGTTGCTGGTGGCGCTTCTCTCCTTAGAAGACCTGGCGTCGGAGCTGTCCTCTCACATTATCGAGGAGGGATCGATCGGAGAAGACGAGGGAAAAGACTAAGAGCCGCCCTCCACTACGTCGAAAAGGGCGAACCCACCCCCGAGGAGGCGGCTCTGTGGAAAAAGTCGGGGTGGAATGGCTGTAAGCTCTGGGGGTCCTGTGGCGGAACACGCTGCCAGGACGGAGACCCGGACGAGAAGGGTCGCATGCGGTTCCGTACCCCCGTCAAGATCCCAAAGAGCCGGCCCGAGGGCTGCCACCCGGTTGACCGAAGGATGTCTCGCTGCCCGGTCAGGGAGTGCGAGCCTTGGATCTGGTCAGCAATCCACCAGTGGGGCGCATGGTCAACCTTCGGGGGCCTTCCCTTTCCCGGCTCCATCTCCGAGCAGCCAGCCCGCATCCTCGATGCGATCCGGATCCTAGCGTCTGAGTCAGCCCTGATGGCGGCTTACTACTCGGAGCGTGCCGCCAGTCACGCCAGGAGACCCCATGCCTAGCGGAAAACTGAACCTCGAGGTAGAGGCCAAGACAGGCAAAGCCGTCGCCGGGCTGAAGAAGCTGGCTAAGGGCTTCAAGAACACCGAGATAAGCATGAAGACGATGGCGAAGGGGGCCGGGGTTGCCTACCTCGCCGTCAAGGGCCTCGATGCCATCTTTGGGGTACTCAGAAAGGGCCTCGGCCTAGTTACCAAGGCGCTGAAAGACTCGACATTTGAGCTTGCCAAGCACGGCGACCGAATGGCGAAGCAGGCTCGCATGGTGGGTGTCACCGCTGAGCAGTATCAGGTCTTTGAGTTCGCAGCGGAACGCGCCGGCACCAGCGTCAAGCACGTTTCCAACGGTCTCAAGAAGCTCGGTCGCGTCATGGTGGACGCACAGAACGGCTCCCAACAAATCAAGGAGACGTTCGCCGCCCTCGGCATTGAACTCAAGAAGGAGGACGGCACCCTCAGAGACGTGAACGACGTCTTCATGGACCTAGCCGACAGGTCCATGGCAATGGGTGAGAGCGCGGAGCGCACGGGCGCTCTGATGCTCCTGCTCGGTCGGTCAGGCACCGAGATGGCAAACCTGATGGAGAGGGGCGGCAAGGGCATCGAGGACATGGGCCGACGCCTGAAGGAGCTGGATGGTGTCATGGGCGACGATTTGCTGGCTTCGTCAGAGGCGATGATCGATGCCCAGGCAGATCTGAGGTACGCATTCCGAGGGGTAAAGATCGCAATAGGCGAGCAGTTGATCCCGGAACTCGTTGACCTGACCGACCAGTTGGTGGACTGGACAACGACGACGGATTGGGCGCAAATCCAGAAGTTCAGCACGGGCCTCCTTGACGCAGCCGTCGGGGCTTCGCGCTTTGCCGACGCGCTATTTAGGCTTCAGGGCATCCAGGCTGGTCTTTTCGGCGCGACGGAGTATAGCTCGATCAGTGATGCGGAAGAGTTGCGGTACACCAAGGCGAGGGATGCTGCCAGGGGACACGCAGACGCGCTGGAGGACGGGCTTGAGCCCATAGACAAGTCTGCCTCTTTGATGTGGCAACTTGGGGAGAGTGTAGCGTCCGCATCTTCGTCGGTTTTTGGCCTTGTTGGGGGCATCGACCCCGCTACGGCAGGGATGAACTTGCTGGGGCAGTCCACCCTCCTTGCAACCACAAGCTCGGTCAACCTCAAGGACGGTTGGATCGGCCTCGCCAACCAGGCAGCCAAAACCAACATGTCCAGCGTGGAGTTCGCGCGATTCCTTCAGTCTGGGACCGACGCGACCAACGAGCAAATCAGCGCCCTCCTTGAACTCCAATCAGCCAGGGTTGCCCAGGCCAGCGCAGAAGCCCTGCTTGCGGGGGTGTTTCAGAAGAGATCTTCGGTGGCTGCCGAGGCAGACGCGGCAGAGCAGAAGAGGATAGCAACCGCGAAGGAGCGGGGGGAGGAGATCAAAAAGCGGATCGCCCGTCTTGAGGAAGAGCGAAAAGCCGAAGCCAAGAAGAGGAGTGCTACGGCAGCCTGGCGCAAGAGGCAGGCAAAGCAGAGCAGGGACGCGATAGCAGCGGCAAGGGCGGAAGAGAAGGCGCTGAAAGACCTGGACAAGGCCCGGATGGCGATCCTCGCGCGGGGGCTTGAGCTTGAGGAGCAGGCTTACGAAGCCTTCTACAAGACCGACCTGACGGATCTGACCGCAAAGTGGTCCGCTGAGCATGACCTGATTTCTGCATGGCTGAGCCAGCGCGAAGACCGATACGACGAATCACTGAGGCTTCGGGCTCTTGCGGACAAACGCTATTTCGACGGCAAGCAGGAACTTCGGCTGGAGGAGCAGACCAAGGAACGAGAGGCGTTAAATCAGACGATGAGCGATGCCGCCCAGGTGGGGGGCGCCGTGAGCAGCCTCGCCATGACGCTCGCGGGATTTGCCCAGGAGGCGTATGAGGATGGAGATGCGAATGCCCGAGCTGCTGCGGTGGCGCTCTTCCACGTCGCTCAAGCAGCCGCGCTGGCGACAGCAATCGTCAACACAGCGGTAGCGGTTTCCGGAGCCCTCGCAAACCCCCCAGCCCCTCCCTACTCGATTCCCCAGGCTGTTGCCGCAGGAATAATGGGTGCGGCCCAGATCGCGACAATCGTCGGAACCAGCATCAAGGGGATCGGTGATGCTGGCCTCACCAGCGACACCCTGAGAAAGGCCGGCATGAGCAACCACAGTGCGATCATCATGCGAAACGACGAGACCGTCCTCGACCCCGTGGGGACGAAGCACATCACAGAGATGCTGGCAATCCAGAAGGCGCAGATGCAGGGCGGTGGAGGGGAGCAGAACATTCACACCACCGTGGAAATCGATGGTCGCGTCCTCGGGGAGTCGGTGGACACCTACCTCATTCGACAAAAGGAGCGCGGGCTTGAGTATTCTAATCGTGTTCGCCAGGAGTTCGTCTGATGCTTACTGCCTTCTTCCTTACCGACAAGTTCAACGGGAACATCGCCCTCCGTTCCAACTTCTCAGCGGTTCCCTCACAGGACGGAAACGACGTGACCAACGTCTCGGATCCCCGCCCTCGAGTTCGGTGGATCTGCGGAGCCGACACCACCGCCGAGAGCAGGGGCCTAGGTCTCTTCACGGTGGACGCCGGAAACAAGTACATCGAGATCAGCGCAACGCCATCGGGGACCATCACCACCCTCACCCTCACAAACGGCCTCTACTCGGCAGAGGGTCTCGCGACCCACGTCACCAGCCTCCTAGCGGCGACGGCATACTCTGCCTACACCTGCATCTACCAGAACAGCGGCAAGTTCTACGTCGCCCAGGCCGGAGCCGGAACTGCTTACCTGCGCTGGAAGACGGGAACCCACGGGAGTGACGGCACGGGAAACTCGATGGCAAAGGAGATGGGCTTTTCGGACACTGCCGACCAGGCGACGTCCGCCCTCGCCGCAGAGCACCGGTACGACACCACAACGATGATCATGTTCGACAAGGGGAACAGCGATGCGGACCTGTTCGCCTGGCTTTGCGACGTGGATGTCTCTGGGGACGTTGACGACACCCTGGCAATCAAGATTTATGGAGCGGCGTCACCCCTAGCCTTCGACGTCGCCTCGTGGGTAGCGTCCGCAACCAAGACCTTGACCTTTTCGTCAGCCCCCACCTACTCAGAGAACCCCATCCGCCTGGCGACAAACGCAGGAGCCTACGCCAACGAGCAGCACTGGCTGTGGGTCTGGCGTCACCAGGACGAGGTGCGCCGACACAAGGTCGGGCTGTGCAAGGCGTTCAATCGGACGTGGAGCGGGACCAGGACCGTCTCGACGCTGCGGGGTCATGGGATGCAGCAGCCACAGCGCGGGCTAGGGATCAACAACTACTACCCGGTCACGCAGCTCCGACGCTGGAACGTCCCGCTCACCTTCGACTCGTGGGGGGCTGCGGACTACCGCACCGTCATTCAGGGGGTGGTTCGTCACGGCAAGGCAGACGGCCTCCTCTGGGCGCTCCGGTGGGATGACATCGCAGACTCGACCGTGGACGCCAACGACGAGGCAGACAAGGGGTTCCTCGTCTGGGGGGCTCTTCAGGACTATTCCCTCGACTCCTTCGTCGGGGAGGGCGCGGACTATATGTCGGGCTCTCTGAGGATTGAACAGATCCGCTAATGCCCATCGACTGGACAACCAGAGAGAGGGCTCTCTCCCTCGCCTACCTGATCGAGGGCACCTATCACGATGAGAATGGCGTGAAGCGCCTGGTCCACTGGTGCGGCCCAAAGGCTCGGGTGGGCAGTGGGCTGTCTGTTCCGGTGCCTATTTATGCCGGGCAGAGGGAGGCTCTTACCCCGGTCTGGGAGGCTCGTGTGACTCGTGCCTCTATGGACATGAACATGGGGAACCTCGACCAGACCATCTCGGCTATCTCTGACCTCACCTTCAACGTGGACATCTCCGGTGGTTCTCAGGCGTCGGTGCCGGTGGTCGGGGATCTGCGCCGGGACATCGTTTTTGGTCGATGGCGAAACAAGGCGTGTCGGATCTGGCTCCTCGACCTGGACACCCTAGACACTCAGATCATGGGGAAGGGGGCCTTTGATCGGAACCCAAGCTCGATTGGGCCAGGTCTTTTCCAGATCACGGTGGACATCAGTCCGATCTTCCCCGCCAACCTAGATTGGCCGCAGGGGCGCATCCCGCTAAACACCAACGGCTTCACGTTTGACTCCGCGGGCCAGATCTCCAACTACTTCATCCCGGACATTTACATGCTCAACCCGGATCAGGCTGGGAAGTATACCGGGGTGGTCTTCGGGGACGGCGGGATTGCCGGCGCCGACTACGTCTGGAAGGAGTTAATCCCCTACGGGCGAGCCATCAGATCCTCAACCCCAGTTAGTTGGTGGGTATTTGCCTGGGTCTCGCCGCAGAAGAACTGCTTTGTCGAAGAAGTCTATTTTGAGAACGCAGACGCGAACATGGCGGTGACTAAAGTCACTGCGGGCGTGGAGACGTTTGAGAATGACGATCCGGCGAAGGGTCCACTCGGCACCTGTGTTCGATTTGCGGTGACCGACGCTCTGGTCCCAACCCAGGCATTTGACTGGTGGTCGGGTATTGGGTGTCGGGCTGTTGCGCGGGTGACAGGTCCGGTCTCTGGGCAGCACGATTACTTCCAATACAGCCAGGTTGTCGGTGGCAACCCCGTCTCCGTATACGCGCGAACGGGGCCAGTCCGGTCCCAGGTCTGGACCGTCATCTCGGACGCGATTACAGACCCCTCGATGATGAACCTCACTGGCGTTCTGGGGACTGGCGCAATCGCGGACTTCCAGAACACGGTGCCGACCATGAGCCCCGCCACTAACACCCCCCTCTTTGCTGCCCTGGCCTGCGTTGTTCCTATCGAGGTGACGGACACGCCAATCACAGCTCGCGAGGCATTCGGCTCTCTGGCTCAGTTCTTCCCCTTCGACTTCGCCCAGCGGTACGATCCGGCGACAGAGGACTGGCGGGTGTATCCCGTTTGGAGATCAGCGTTCACCACGCCTCCGGCATACGCCTTCGGCGTGGAGGACATGTCGAAGACAGACCCCCCGGCAATCACTCAGTACGACAACCCGGACGGCAGCTACGCCAACAATGTCGTTGTCACAACACCCGGTTACTACGGGGTTCCTACGCCATCCGCGACCAGCCCAACCCCTGAGCTGCTTCCCATCAAAAAAGAGAAATTCCAGCACGTAGACGTGTTTGAGCAGACAGCCGCCCTCGAGGCCGACGAGGTAGTTGCCAGCCTGGAAATGAAGCACTGGCTTCACTACGGATTTGTGGGCAATGGTGCGGCTGCTTGGACTATCGGTGAGGAGCGATCTCAGCCCCAACGCACCGTCCAGGCGACCCACGGGGTTCGGTCCTTCCGGGTGGAGATGGGCACGGCTATCCAGTACGAGATGGTTGGGATCAATTCTGATGTGGGAATGGTCCGCAAGATGCGCTATGACTTCGACCTGCAACAGGTGCAGATCACGAGCTACCACATCGACCACAGCACGCGACGGACGACCCAACATGGCGACAATATCGCCAACAACCATGGTCCGGACACTGATGTCCCCGACCCTGACTGATAGAGTGGCTTAAAGGAGTTCAACATGCCCGGTGGTATTAGCTATATCGGAGACCTCGTCGTCGTAGAATCTGGCGGCGAGATCACATCTCAAGCCATCGGCAACAAATCGCTGAAGAGCACCTGTGCCGACGACGACACCATCGAAGTGAACAGCACCACAGGGGTGCTCCAGATCAAAGAGGCCGGGGCGTCGAAGGCCAACGGGGTCCAGCGGGCCGACATGGGCAAGACTGCGGGCTTTTGGATCCGGGGTGCCCTGACTGCCAGCGACTCGGCCGGCGGCGTCTTCTCCGAGGAAAACACCTACGGCACCGATCTGGTCATAACCAGGGTTCTCATTGCCTTGACGACCGGAGCCTCTGGGGCATGCAAGCTCGATGTCGGGATAGCAGCCGACGGCACCACTCTTGCCGCGACGCTGATCGACGAGGTTGACTTGGCAGACGCGGGGGTGTTCGACAACATCACCAACAAGGGCTCGGCAGGGGCATCCCTGATCAAGTTTGCTAACGGGACCTTCTGCAACGCGAGCGTCTCCACTGGGAACAGTGCGGGCATTGTCGGCAGCTACGCGATCCACTGCATTGACATTCTTTCCTGACGGCTCGCGAGCACCGTCAGCCAACAGCCAGAGGAGACTCGAATGGCACGCTCCCTCCCGGTCTACTACACGCACAAGATCCAGGTCGCGCTGACCAACGGAACCAGCGCAGTCACGGAACTGACCAACATCCCCGATAGCGTGCGGCTGCGGGCGCTGTCGATCAACAACACCGACGGCTCCCCCGCTGGCGTCTGCGCGGTCAACTTCTACGCTGACGGCGACGGGGATGTCTACCTGGGGAAGGTCTCGGTCGTGGACATGGGTTCGACCGATCAGACCTACAACGACGTCGCTCCTGGGGCGGTCGGGCTCGGTGGCTTCTACGTGACGTACACCGGGGACAGTTCCAGCAACACCCAAGAGGTGATCTTCGCCTACATGTTTGAGGTGCTCGCCTCGTGAACAAGGACGTTGCCCTGAAGGTCGCCCTCTGGGCCGTTCCCGTCCTGTTCGGGATGGGTGCGCTCTACCAGACCGTGCTCGGCTCGTCGGCTGACGTCGTCGAGGTAGAGTCTCGCCTGGAGGCCCACGAGGATCTGAAGGCGCACCCGGTGACCGAGACGAGGATCGACACCATCCTCACCGAGCAGCGCACCATCCGCGACGAGCAGAAGGTCCAGGGCCAGAACCTCGCCGCGATCTGCTCAGCTACAGGGGCGTCCTGCAAGTGAGACGAGGGCACCGGGGGGAGCACGTCGCCAAGTGGCAGCGGTTCCTGATAGAGCACGGTCACCTCGCTGACGGCGAGGCTGACGGATCTTTCGGACCCAAGACCCACGAGGCGACCCGATCCTTCCAGGCTGTGGAGCGGATCGAGGTGGATGGCGTTGCCGGCCAGATGACGCTGGGAGCTGCGGCTGCCCTGGGCTTTCAGGCTGGCTATCCGCACAACCCCCTCACGGTGCGAACAGCGAACTCCCTAGGAATTCCCGTCGATCTGCTCTCAGCTTTCGTCCTTGTCGAGAGCGGTGGCAAGCCCGGATCTGTGAGAATGGAGCCCCACCTCGCCCACCGCAAGCTGGGAGCCCGAGCCCGGACCATCCCGTACACGCCGCAAAGCGAGAGGAAGCGTTGGTCGCTGGTTCGCTCCGAGACAAGCCGGGACGCCTTTGATTCCGCCATGGCTACGCACGATGATCAGGAGTGGAAAGAGGCGATTGTCGAGTCCTCCTCCTTCGGCCTCTTCCAGGTTCTCGGAGGAGCCCTTCTCCGACTCTTTCCGGGGGATGCCGACGAGGCAGTCCAGGCTTTCGATGACGACCCCGAGGTGGTCTCCTACGCTCTGGTCTCGGACTGGTTCCGACGGTCACCCCGAGCGATGGCTGCGGCGAAGGCCGATCCGCCAGACATCGTCCGATTGGTCCGCGCCTACAACGGGAACGGACCCAACGTCTCCAACTATTCACGCAAGCTCACTAACGCGCTGATCCGCGTGAGGGGGATGGGGTGAAGAAGTGCGACCTGGACAACGAGACCATCGGGATAGCGTGCGTGATCGCGCTGGTTCTGGCTCTGGTCTTGATTCGGGCTTGCATCCCCCTCAACATGCACCACCCATCCGAGCGTCCACTGACGCCACCAGAGAGCCTCTACCAGACCCGATAGGAGAACCAATGCCCCACCGACTCAAGTCTCGAAAATTCTGGATGGCGCTGCTCGGCGCGATCCTGCCCGTACTCGCCTCCTACCTGACCAGCGAGGTGGACCTCGATCAGGCAATCAAGGCGGGCAGCGCCGTCCTTTGCACGTACCTCCTGGGCCAGGGCTATGCCGATGGGCAGAAGCACCGGGCCAACGGAGGAAGCGATGCCGACGAAGGTTGAGCGGAGGAGGGCGAAGCGGGTCGAAGCCGCTGCCGTCCTTGAGAGGCACACCGGCCCGGTGATGTCGATGCTGGCTGACGTCGTCGGTGATCTCGCTGACGAGGTCGCCGGCCTCAAGCAGTTCCAGGCTGACGCAGCGGTCGCAGCGGAGCTGGCTTATCGTCTCGATCAAGCCATCCCCCTCAGCGATCCCCTTGCCGAGGCACTCGACGGTATCGTCACATTCTTCGTCGCCCTCGCGGCTGTCGGCATCTACCGGGCTGTCTGCCGAAGCGAGAAGCTGCGGGGCGCGAAGGTGGACCGTCTTCGGTCGCGGCTCGAGTCACGAGGACCGAAGATGGCAAAGTCGGCTAGAGCGCGTCTGAAGCGGCGTGTGAAGCGACTGGAGGCCCGATGACCATGCGAGCCCGCAAGACACTGGCTGGGGCGGCTATCGTCGTCCTGGTCGCCCTTCTCGCGTGGATTAGCCAGGGTCCAGACGTGGAGCCGGCGGGAGACGACGACGACTCAAGCGAGATCCTCGGGGACGACGACAGCAGCGGAGACGACGACAGCTCGCGATAGGCTGCGCCCCACTCCAAGCACCTGGGGAAGATGTGGCGAGACCAAAGTTCAAGTGGCGCAAGATGGTGAAGTGGCGACAGGGTCCTCGTCGCCGGAGACGGATCCGCGCCCGGATGGACGCAGCTCGGCTACTGCGAGACCATCCCGGCCCGCTGATGAACCTCCTGGGCGAGACCGTGATCGATCTCTACGAAGAGATCATGATGATGCGGTTGCGACGAGAGCAGGAGCAGTACCTCGTTGTCGAATACGTCATGAGGTTGGATCTTGCCATCTCCCACGGTGGAGACGAGTTCCGGTGGTACAGGGATACCAACCTCGATACCGTCGATCTTGCCGTCGTTGCGAGTACCGTCTGGTGCTGTCTCAACGGTCGCCACAGACTCGACTACACCGACCTGGAGGTACTTCAGGCCAAGCTCCGAAGCGACGGGCCTAGGATCGCTGGTGGGATTCTGTATCGGACCCGGAAGCAGGCTGCGGCGTTTCGGTACTGGAATCTCGAAAAATAGCCCGACCGACGACCTCTGCCATCTTCGGGGGGACAGCGTTTCCCACCTGTCGGTGCTGGCTTGTGATGTTTCCTTGGAAGGGGTGGTTAGGCGGGAAGCCCTGTAGCGCGGCGCACTCCTCCACGGTCAGTCGTCGCCGCTCTCCGCGAGACGATGTGATCATCGTGTTTCCCCGACTTCCGACGGTGGGTCCGGGCTCCGAGGTTGGGGCGGGTCGCTCCCGGTCTTTTCGGTCTGGTCGTTCTCGGTAGTCCTCGCCACCCGTATGCAGGATCCCCTCAAGCCGCAGCTCGTCGCCCGAACTCGCCCACGGCAGCAGGGTTCGACCAAACAGATCGACCTGTCGGATCTCGCGGGGACTGCCGTGGGTAGGCTCGGGCCAAGAGATCGGACGAGGACCCCCGACAATGATGACGCGCCTGCGGTGCTGGGGCACTCCGAAGTCGGCAGCGTCTAGGACCCTCCAGCCCACCCAGGCAAACCGCTCGCGGAGTTGCCCCAGGATCACTCGATCGAGATAGGCTCTGGAACACCCCCCGACGCCCCGGCACCCGCCCCAGCACTCTCCCTTGTGCTGTGTAAGGCCGATGACGTTCTCGGCAGCAAACCACTGAGGCTCAAGGGCATCGATAACGTCCACCGTCCACGGGAAGCCGTTCCTGGGGTCACGGGATCCTTCGCGCAGCCCAGAGGTACTCCACCCCTTGCATGGAAAAGAACTCCACAACAACGCCTCTCCCACCCAACGGGACTCATAGATCCCGGGGTCGCGAACGTCGGCCTCGACGCAGGGGAGCCCTGCAGCCCGCAGTGTCTCGCAGGAGTCCGGGTCGTTCTCGATGCAGGCCAGGTGCTTGAACCCAGCGGCCTCGAGCCCGAGGGCCGAGCCCCCAGCCCCAGCGAACAGCTCGATGACGTTCATGGCGAGATCACCTCGACGGTCGCCGCGCCCGAGTAGCCCACCTCCCAGACAAACCATGCGTACTCGCAGGCGTCGGTCCTGCCGTCTCCTGTGAAGCTCGGCCGGCGGGAGAGGACGTAGACCGAGCGAAGCCCAGATCCGGGTCCGACGAGGTCCAGTCTCTTGCGGGACGATCCGAGGAAGTTGAGGCGCAGTAGAGCGCAGACCTTCCCCCCTGGCATCGTGTCAGCGATGGCAACCCGGACAAACTCCGCAGCGTGCTTGTATGGAGGGTTCATGACAATCGAGGACCACTGGGGCTGTGGGGCGCAGTTGAGGTAGTCCTCGTTGTGTCGGATGTAGAGTTCGCTCTTCCCTGGCTCGATGTCGTTCCCCCAGAGGCTTCCCATTCCCCGATCGTGTAGGACGCGCAGAATCGCCCCCTGTCCGCACGCGGGGTCAAAGATGGGTCCATGCATGGGCTCCCGGTCCAGGAGCGCCTCAGTGACCCAAGAGGGCGTCTCATAGAAGTCCCTAGGATGTCGGGCTCCACCCCGTCCGGTTGCGCTCACCCCTCACCCCCAAGGACCCTGCGAGCCCACTCCGCGATCAGCGCAGCGTCAGCGATGTTGTCGTCTGGCTTGACCTTTCGGCCCGGAGTCAGATCGAGAGCTGGGAAGAGCCGCCGGCAGGCAGAGACGCTGCGGGGCTTTGGATCGCCGGAGCCGGGGCAGATCAGCTTCTGCCAGGTCTTCGGCTGGACAACGTCGTAGCGGCAACCAACCCCGGCTAGCCAGCCGTCGAGCCTGCCCCAGTTCTTCCCCATCGTTACTGCGGAAGCCGCCCCCATCTTCGGGGACGGGCGGGCTCCCAGAGCTTCGATGGCGGCATTGACGGTATCGAGGGTGCATCCCTGATCGAAGCAGACCCGGTCCAGCCAGTCAGCGAGGATGACCAGATCGAGATCCTTGCCGTTGTGGGGGAGCTTCAGGCAGTCGATGGGATTGCCCGAGCGGGTAATGAGGACGGCAGCACCTTGCTTGCCGGGGTCGATGCCTAGGAAGATCATCCGTCGTAGCATCCGCAGGCAATGGCGGGTCCGGTGTAGAACATCTTCATCTGTGCCTCGTCTGCTTTGATCATGTCTTCCCACTTCCAGTCACGACCGAGGCCGACAATAGAGCCGCGACAGTGCGGGGCGGCTGCTCGCTCAATGGCAAGCGCACGCTCTAGCAGGTCGGGGTGACAGGCTTTGATCTGCAATATCTCGCGGGGCTTCATGGCGGGGCAGAAGAAACACGACGACTTCCCGGGCTGCGGAAGGTCTGCCGCCTCGATAGCCTCAACGCACTCCTCGCGTCCCCAAATCCAGTCTACGAGCGGGTAGAGATACCGGTATTTCTTGTCGTCCCGGCTGCTTTGCATTCGGTGAGCTTCGTCGGCGTCAAATCCGAGGTACTTGATGACCTGGTCGCCCCGCTTCCAGCACTCCTTCGCCGGCTCCCAGTTGTTGACGAACTTGTCCTGCGGTCCTCGCTTGAACCGGAGGCTGCATTTCTTGAAGCCATAGGCCAGGGATGGCAGGCGTTCCGTAGCAAGCGAACGACCCTCGAGAGTCACGCGCTCACCGTCTTTGTCGGTGTAGTGGACCGTGCGGATCTCCGGGTAGCCCCGCTCGACGAGCCAGTCCGAGAACAGCTTGGTATACGCGTAGGTTCCTGGCCGCTCTCCTCCGGTGTCCGCGAAGAGGATCAGGTCTACGGGCATCTTGCGCTCGACGAGCCCGATCAGCAGGGCGGTGGAGTTGGTTCCTCCACCGTAAGAGACAACAACAGGAGATCGGCGGGTCATTTGGCGGCTCCTCGCTTGTCGGGATCGATGCCTAGGAAGATCACTCGTCCCCCACTAGGTATACGGCAGACCATCGGTGGCTTCCGTCTTTCTGACGTGTCACCAGTGCGCTTTGAAGGATGGCTGACACCGCTACGTCAACTGGTGGTTCGTCGGGATATCCGGTGTGAAACGTCTTGATCACCCTCACCTCAAACTCAGGCCAATCACCGAGGTGGTCTTCGTCCTCCCACCACTCAAGGGTCACCTCCTTGAACTCGGTGACGACGAATTCCTCCCTCGTGTCGTACCCGGTCGCGCCATGGCATTCGTAGTGTCCGATCCCGAAGTCTTCCCACTTCGCGGCCAAGTCAACCGACTGGACGGCATCCGACAGTGCGTCGTCGAAGCAGAGGGTCACTGGATGGTCCCGCCGATGCCCATGAGCAGGGCTTGGGTCACCGGATCGTCCAGGTCGGGGATCACGTTGGCGCAGAGGTGGCTACCGTGCTCGCAGCGGATCACTTCGCCAAAGCCCTCGACCTGGGTGACTTGGATGACCCGGTCGGTGACACCGTCCTCGTCCACCGCGAGCATCCCTACTACCCAGCGGAAGGTGGGGCTGTCTGCCGTCAGAATTCCAAACTCAGTTGTGTCTCTCATCGTTGTTCTCCAGATAGGGGTTAGGTCCCCGTCGTTTATAGGCCGGGATCCCAGCTCTCAGCCTCCAGTACCGGATTGTCTGGGGCGTGACATCTAGGATCTCCGCGACCCGTTGGTCGGACGCCATCGGCTCCATCCGCAGGATGTCCCCGAGAGCCCACCCCACCGAGGGGTATGGGTTGCCTGCGAACCGCACTCGTTTAGTCTTCGCCACTCTGTCGTATTTCGCGAATAGGGTCAAGAAGAGTGAGCCCATCCTGGCCCTTTTCGCAGGGACAGGTTTCGGTCTGGGCTCGGGACCTAGCACCGCTGGGCAAGTCCACAATGAGGGCGGGACCAGACAAGCACAGGTGACTAACAGAACATGGCCCCGCGACCTTAGAAGGGGATCTTGTCGTTGTCGGAGAGTGCGGTGGCGTCCTCCTCTGGTGCGATCTGCGGTGCTCCGTCCCCGCTATCGACAAGCTGATTAATGTAGATGTTGAGTCCTCCCTTGTCGCCCTGCTTCCAGGTCTCAGCCTTGACCTTCACCACCGCCCCGACGATGCGCCGGCGGATGGAGTCGTACTCGGCAAAGCCGTGATCGGGATCATAGGCGGGGAGTTCTCCCAAGGTGTTAGTGAACAGCTCGACGTTCGCACGCATCGCCTTGGTGCTCATCGAGGACCACCGGACGAGGAACTTGTCCTTCTGGGCACCCTCGATGATCCGCATGGAAAACTTGATGTTCCACGTCGGCTCGGTTTTCGATGCCCACGCCCCGAAGTCGAGCATCTCGCAGACGTAGAATCCAGCGGGCGCTGTTGGGTCGGTCTTGATGTGATCGAGGGCTTCGGTGCTCCCTCCGGAGCTAGGTGCCCCATCCCAGTAGCTACTCATCGTTCTTCTCCTCCTGGCTGTCGCCAAATGTGGTGTCGAATGCCTCCTTCAGGGCATCGAAGGTCATGGGGATGCGGACGGGGAGCATTCGGTCCGGGGTTCCTCGGCCCTTGGCCTCATAGCGGGCCTCTCCGTTGTCGATGGGCTGAGTGATAAGCCACCGCTGTCCGTCCTCGTCCATCTCAATTCCATACAGGAAGTCGATGGCGCTGTGGAGGATCCCTCTTCCTGATCCAGGGAGATTGGATCGGTGAAGGATGATCCCGGTGTCCACCACCCGACCGTCTACCTTCTTTCGGACAGGCTCGAGCTTAGTGTGCCCGATGAACAAGGGGCAGAGCTTCCGCCCGTCTTTGTTCCTCAGAGCCGCTGCCCGGTGGACGCCGGCCGTCCAGGTCTGCTTCAGGACATCCCAGCCCTTGTAGGGGGCGTCGGAGACGTGCTGGACCCCGAGGTCCGCGCAGACCTTCTCCATGCACCGAGCGTAGAGGTTGTCCACGGTGTCGAGGACGACGGTGAGGTAGTTGTGGCTCGTGTACTCCAGCTCGTCCATGACGGCGAGGAAGTCTCCCCAAGATCGGACCTCGACCTCGGCGGCTTCCATCAGGTGCGTCCCCGGCTCGGTCGCCAGGAAGACGGGGCTCGGCCAGGTATTGGCCCAGGTGGTCTTTCCGGCTCCGGGGAATCCCTGGATCATGTGTCGCGACTGGCCCATGCCAGAGCGCGGCTTGTGGTTTCCTTTGGGTAGAAGGCTCATTGCTGTTCTCCTATTGCTTCAGTCAGTTCGGGGTGGAAGTCCTCGATAACTTCGTAGGCTTCCTCGGTGACGGACCTCGCGCAGAGGTCCAGGTACTCGCATCGACCAAAGTGGGCGCAGCTCTGGTCGTTCATGATCGGGAACCGCCGGCCTCGACGGATGTCGTTCGCCCGTCGCGACACCTCCCACATCTCAGCCTCCCAGTCGAGGATCTGATCGTCGGTCCGCGTGACATGCTCCTCGTGCAGCATCTCGGGTCGGTCCTGATAATACTGTCGCAGGCGTGTCCGGTACTCCTCAAGGCTCTCGGGCTTCTGCTTCGTCCTGCGCTTGATCGTCGGCTTCTGGACGATGCGGTAGACGACGGTTCGGATGGGTCGGCCCAGGAGCCTCGATGCGGCGTAGCAGTAGGCACTCGGCTGGGACTTCGTCTGGAGCCCGAGGATGTAGTCGGAGGACAGCCTTCCGGTGGTCTTCCACTCTTCGATCTTGTCGTACCAGAAGGACGAGGGGTCCTCGGAGGGATACCCGTCCATCACGCCACCAAAGTCGTAGAGTCGCGAGGGTCGCCCCGAGGGGTGGAACACGGGCATGCGGAAGGGAATCTCCCGACTGTCGGGGCGGCTGGGCCAGCGAGCAATGGCTGCGCGGACCATCTCCTCTGCGACAACGATCCGCTCAAGGTGAGCGTCAGTCGGGAAGAGGGGATCCCCCTCCTGTTCCTTCAGGTAGAGCTTTGCTGACTCTGGGGTGCCGTACTGCATCCCTGCGTGGAAGGCAGAGCCCAGGCTCATGGCTGAACTCCTATAGCGCGACTTCAGGCCCACCACGTTTCGGAGGTAGTACTTCCTCTCGCAGGCACGCATCCTGCCGAGGGCTGTATTGGTCAGGACGTGCGGGCGCGGCTGGTGCCGCAGGCTCAGTAACTTCACTGGTTTCTCCTAGGTGCTTAGGGAACGCGGTGGGACGAAGGTTGAGGGTGCAGACCATGCAGACTGGGCCTGGACCGAATGTCGAGCTGGGACCGACGGGGAGGATGCACCCCCACCGCTGGCAAAGTCCAGCGGGCTTGAGACTACCCCGAGGGCGGGACGGTTTCTGTCCTGGGTTGGTCACCGCCATGCCCTCCCAAGCCCCTTCATTGCTTCCGCCGGCCGCGACCAGCAGACAGAGCAAAGTCGGACAGCCTGAATCACTGCGGGGGCCTTCCCCTTCTTCTGGACTTCCGCAACGACGCCCCATCGCTCGGCAGCGTCAATCGTAGTGGCGCAGGACTGGCATCGATCCTGATCCAGGATCATGGTCATCAACCGATCAGCGTCCCCGCCTTGGATGAAGACGGGAGGGTCGGTGGTCTGGGATTGCGTGCTCACTGTGTGTTCTCCTAGAGGTGTGCCTTGCTGGCAGAGGCTCTCATTTCCTCGCCAGCACTCAGGTTTCGGACATACCCGTCTCCGGGCTCATAGAGGCAGAACGCAGTTCTCGGCGCTCTGCCGTTTCGTTGCTTAGCGATACCCACCTCGAGCAGCTCGGGCTGGGAGCAGCCCTGGTTGTAGGCGGCTTCCCGGAAGAGGAAGAGGATCCCATCGGCATCCTGCTCAAGCTGACCAGACTCTCGGAGGTCAGACATGCGGGGCCGGCGGTCCCGGAGCGGGCGCGACTCAAGCTGTCGGTTGAGTTGGCACGCGACGAAGAGGACGATGTCGAGTTCGTTTGCCAGGGCTGCGAGTTCTCGGGATGCGGAGGCTACCTCCTGCTCCCTACTCGTTCCCTTCGGAAGGCGAAGCAGTTGGAGGTAGTCGATGGCTGCGGCGACAATCCCGTGTCGCTGCTTCGCGATGCGGAGAGCCGAAGCGATCTGTCCCAACGACCTGGACGAGGTGTCAACCCGGATGGGAAGACCCTCCCACCGCCGCATCACCAGCGTCGAACTATAGACCGCAGCCTCGGGATCGTCGTCCCACTGTCCCGCCGCATCGTGGGCGTAGATCCGATCCCCGATGGCGCGGTCTCGCATCTCGACGGAACACAGTAGGAAGGGGCCAGACGTGCGTGCGACCTGTTCCGCGATGGACAACAGGAAGTGCGTCTTCCCCATCGACGGGCGAGCCCCGATCAGGACGTAGTCCCCGCGCCTCGCCCGGAACTTCCCGTCCAGGTCACGCAAGCCGAGTGAGACGACGGTGTCCTCCTGTTCCCCCCTGGCGACAGCTACAGCCCGGTCGCAGGCGTCTCTGGCAATGGTCTCCATGGTCGGCAAGTCGATTGCGCCCGCGCCCATCTCGTGGGCTCTCAGAGCTGCGCTCTGCACCTCCGCGACGATGTCATCGGTTGCGACCCCATCAGTGCCCATGGCGACGACTCGGCGGCACGCAGCCACCAGCCCTCTCCTTCGGGCGCTGTCGAGGATCTTCTCACAGTAGCCTCGGAGGTTTGCCCGCCTCGGGCGGGAAGACGCCAGCCCCTCAAGCTGAATGCCAAGGGACGAGAGATCCTTCCACGGGCTTCGTAGTCCCACGTTTGGCGCGTGTCGGTCCAGGAGGGCAGCCTCGTCTGGTGCGATCCCGGAGCGTAGGTCGTCGAGCATCGCCCGGAAGATCGCTCGGTGTCCTGGCTCGTGGAAGTGGTCCGCGCTCAGACCGTAGGATGTCAGCTCGTGGATCACGGTCTCGTCGGTGAGGCACAAGGAGAGGACACCTTGTTCGTTTCGCCAGCCGCCGGCCTGCTGGTTGTCAGTCGCGTCGGGCAGCATCCTGGACCCTCTCTGTTCTCGCAGCCTGAAGCTCGGCGGCAATCTTGTCGAGGGCCTCGGCCCCCTTCTCAAGAGCCTTGACCGTCCGAGGAAGCCAGACATCGAACAGGTCGGTCAGGTCGATCGCGTCGAGGCCCCTCCAGGGTGGGTGCTTCATCACGCACCTCCCTCGACAATGCCGACACGAACCCAGAAAGTGCGGCCCTCCTTCTGGCACATGGGGCAGAGAGCCTGGATGGCAGTCTTGCCCTTGTGGACCCCAAACTGGATAGGCACCCGCCTGCGCCTCTTGTCGAGATTCTTGACCGGGATCGGCTTGCTGTTGCAGGCCCAGCCAATGCTGCCGTGACCTATGTCGTCAGTGAATTCGTATTCCATCACTCACCCCCCCATCGGCTGCTCACCGACTCAGGGCCAAGCGGGTAACAGACCTTACATCGGGCTCGGTAGCACTTGTTGGGGTCTCGGTCCCCGGCGTGCGGCGCGCGCTTCCTTCCACACGGCATCGTTCGTTGGTTGCGGAAATACTGAGTCGCCCTAGAGATTGCGGTCTCGGC
>Ga0098033_1000489_pt1 | contig 18013 bp, 23 predicted proteins | sample 1_EtaG_FD_75049 | JGI IMG/M metagenome (GOLD analysis project Ga0098033, IMG submission 75049) | Marine viral communities from the Subarctic Pacific Ocean - 1_ETSP_OMZ_AT15124 metaG | ecosystem: Environmental > Aquatic > Marine > Oceanic | place: Pacific Ocean | collected 2015-01-07
AGAAGGAGTATTTCACAATGGAGCTCACCTTTGAAAGCGGCCCTGTATATATGATACTCGACTCAGATCACGGGAGGGTGTGTAACTCTTGCCGTACCACTCTCCCAGGGGTAGCAATCGACAGTATGTTCAATTGCTGCCCCGCCTGTGGTGATTCCTGGTAAAAGTTTCATGCTCTCGGTATAGCCTTTTTCAGACCGCCACAACCTCTTTTTTTTACTTCTTTAATGATATGGGTCGGACCCCTAGATTAAAATGGATTCTAGGGGCGGTTATGTGGACGTTATTTTTAACGTCAATTTAACACGGGCATTTAGCTCGACTTATTACCCATAAATGAGTAGGTACTCAATTCTGAGTTGATAAAGTTAAGCTATATATTTGATAACCTACCCAAATATAGGTAAAGACCCATTTTTGAGTAGATACAGGATAGTGTTACTACTCAATGAGGGTAAACATAGGGGCACCTTTATTAACACAACCGTACTAATTTTATTGGATGGCTCAAGAGGCGGAGAATGTAGAGCAGGAAATGAGGGCCGCCAACAAGACGTTCGATGTCGATGAGGAGGAGGACACCACCCCCGAAGCCACCCCCGTCGATGAGAACGAACATCTTAACGAGCCCTGGGAGGAGCGGGAAGGGACCGTAAGGGACATACTGACAATGGATCCGTCCACCCTGAAAGAATTAATCGACTCGACGGCCCGCCCCCCGGCAGACGAGGATATGCACAAAAGGCACAGGACCGTTACGAGCCCCTTCTTATCATACGGCAATTTCACCGAGAAGGATTTGCAGATCATTCTACTAATGAATAGGCGGCACATGCTCTTAGAGCGTATGCTAGTCAAACCAGGCGAAGCAGATTTAACGCGTGAGCTCGCCAATGCCGAGATCAATATGATGACGCATATCGGTGCTACAAAGGCGATGAAACACGTAGAGAGGGAAGCGTTAGTTACGCACATAACGGCAAACAAGTCTATCAGTAAAGAAGAGTCGGCACCCGTGAAAAAGAAAGGATGGTTAGGATAATGGCAGATGTAATGTCCGTGTTTACGAATACTTTATCGTCTTACAACTTGGGGTCTTTATTGCCCAACTTTAGCGGCCCCGTGATCTGGATGATAATTTGTTTCTTCCTTTTCATAACCCTACTAATGATTATCTTGAATGGGAAGGCTATGGTTGTCTTTGCCAAGGCCAAGTTTTACGGTAATCCATTGGTAGAGATCATACTTAGGGATCATACATCCATATTCCTACTCTGCGATTATGACCCCGTTAATGGTAATTGGAACCATTACGTGAAGGACGCCAGTAAACAAGTCGTTGTGAAAATGACGTTCATCCCGAACCCCGAAGCAGTACGCATACTTTTCGGCGTCCCGTTGCTGACTACTATTGAAGGCTACGCATCGGGGTTATCCCCCCTTATGGCGTTATTCATGCAAACGTGCGTGAGTCACGGGATAACCGACCCTAAGAAGGCGGCAGCACTTGACGCGAAACTTAGGAAGGAATACGCCGCCAAGGTCGATGAGTGGAACCTATTGAATAAGCAATGGAAGAAAGCGTTTAAGGCTAAAATAGAAGCCGGCACATCGCCCTCAGATCTTGCGCCTATGACGCCGCTCGAGCAGTACGTCAAGGTTCCTAACGGGCTTGTCATCAATCTAGGAGAGAACACGTTTGTCGATTGGAGGACGTGCGAGTCTTGGATAACTAAGATCGGCCCCGGTCAGCTTTTCGACCTTGAAGCGGTTAATGAAGCTATCGCTATTAAGCAAACCCAGGATGATAAACAGCAAGGCGATTTTATCAAGTTCATGACGGGCGTGGGTATCTTTGTGCTGATATGTGTTGTTGCCTACGGCATGATAGGTAAATCTAAAGAGTGCGATGTAACGGGCATTATGGACTCGGGATACTCGAAATGTGAAGCGCATTATGCACGGGCGGGTGTCGTGCCACTACAACCGCAACCGCCGACCCCGACACTAACGCCACGACCACAACCACCCCCGGCGACATAATGGCAGCCGACGCACCGGCCCCGACGGGCAACTATCAGGTAATGTCACAGTGGCAAATCCTGAAAATACAGATCACAGAGCAGTACAGGGTATCGTGTGCCGCCGCTGCAAGGCTACTAACCGCCCGTAGGACGGGGCGGGGGATAAAGGAGGCGTTAACGGCGTTCATGCTCGAGGTTGACGATCTTTACCTTCTAACGTTCGCTGAGATGTTTAGACTAGGACAAGGAAAATATGTGAAACGTATGCAAAAGGCGATGGGGAACGATGTTAAACCGGGGGTTTACATTTACGCCTTTGAGTCCTATGTGTGGGGTCTTTTCAAATCCGGTCTTATCAGTATAGGGAAAGAACAAAAAACCGCAAAGAACCGGGCCGGGGAATATTAAACATGGCAACGCTATACAAACTTCAACAGTTCTTCCGTTTCTTCGATGAGGTACGCGATGAAGAAATGTTAAGCGGTATGGACGTACCCGTTGTTGTTTGTGGCGGGGAAGGATCCGGTAAAAGTAGCGTGGGAGCTCTACTTTTATACTACCTGAAAGGCAAGGCTCAGAAAGACATTTCCATAACAGACGCACGTAATTGGATCGAACACCACGTTTATTTTAAGGCAATGGAGTTTGTTGACAATCTATATCAAGCCCTAGATAACGATGAAAGGGGCCGTATTATCCTTTTCGATGAGGCCGGAAGCCAGCTTTTTTCTCGAGGTAGTTCCACCGTGGAGAATATTGAGCTCACCCGCGCATTAATTCACTGCCGTTTTATTCAATGGACACATTTGCTCTGCGTCCCCCGCTTGCGTTATTTGGATGTTTACGCAAGGGAAGAACGGGTAAGAATGCTGTTCAACATCTGGAAAACTCGCAGAGGAGAGCGCGTATTATTCAACTGGAAAGACTTCGATGTCGATAGAAACTCTGCCTCGTTAAAACAACTACTCTATGACTTCTTTCAAGCCACATGGCCCGAGAATAAGAACACCGCCGTTGTGAAGGAAGACAATAAAATAATGGTTCAAAATGATGATGATTGGGCGTGCTTCCAGTTAGATGAGAACCGGAAAAAGACCTTTCTAAAGATCAATGGAAAATACTTCACCTACGGGCTCAGAACGCATACAAGAGGCAATGATTACCGCGTATATTGTCCCCAGTTCGAGCGGAAGTTGGCGTTCTTCCTCAAGGATAAGATCAACCGTATCGTGCAAGACCCGCACGGTTTCAAATGGTTCCGTAGTGGTAGTTTACTACAAAGAAAGGGTAACGCTGACGGCGTGATAGTCCTTCCAAACATACCCGCAATGATCCCCCCGAACATATTGCAGGCATACGATGAGAAGAAAAAGGAGTTTAACCTATGGTCTTTGAAACAGGCGCGGGATAAGCTATTCGGCACAAAGAGTAAGGATGAACCGATTGATGAGTTCTTAGACGCGGTGCCGGAGGACATACGGCCCACTAAATCAATAACCGAGAACTGTGTGCCGTGGTCTAAATTGAAAAATGAGATCGTGGGCGTCGGGGGGCGTAAGGTGTCCGCCACTAAGATGAATGAGTGGATAAGCCTGGGCGTGATCCACGTACAAAGAGACGCTTCAAACCATATCTATATACCTTTCTCGGAGCTCCCCAAGATATATCAAAAATGTAATGTGGAGTACGATGAATCGAAATTTAAATAACGCCCTATGCGTTACGGTGTTCCTTTTCGCTCTCGGTATTCGGTGTTGGAACGCTGCCGATGTGCCGCCACTGTATCAAAGTGTTGATTCATGGCAATGGGCGATTACTGCGAGCCGGTGCGAGTTGACCGGGATACCGCCCGTGATCTGCAAGCCGGACCTAATGCTCGAGGGGGACGGGGATTATGTTTGGGGTCTGTCTTACGTCTTGCAGGCGTTACCCGTGCGTCTGTGGCCCTGGGTTAATTCCTTCCTGGCGTCATTGGCGACGGTGTTCGTCTATTTGATGGGGCGGGCATGTAAGCTTTCATATCAGGGGGCCGCATACGCCGCTCTAGCGTTCACTGTGTCGCCATTGGTGTTCGCCCGCACACAATTGTATTGGTTGGATACGGACGGGGGGATCTTGTTCCTTATGACATTCATCGGGGGGTGCGTTATCTCTGACCGGCCCGGTAACATGAGCCACCTATTTCTAGCAATAATCGGGTTGGCGTTCTTGAATACGTGGTGGATAGGCTGGATCTGGTACGTTGCTGTTCTCGGTCTTTGGCTAATATGGGAGAATTGGAGCCCTACATTACTTCTTATCCCCGTGTTCGTATTGCCCTTATTTACACATTTGTTTTACTATTCCCCTGTCGGTAACGAGTTGATGGTATCCGAGCTTAGATTGCCCTCTAATCAAGAGCTCGTAACGTTTGTCATGGTCTCGTGGTTGCCGTGGTTAATCTCGGTCTACGGGTTGCATCATATCAAAGACAAAAGACAGGCGCGGTTCCTTATCGTCTGGTGGTCGTTCGCGTACCTCACTTCAATGATCGGCGGGATGCGGTTCTTGATGTTCGCAACGATACCCGCCGCTATCGGGTTCGGTCAGGGAACCGATCTTATGAGGGTATCAGGTATAAGGTATCAATCCATACTGTACGCGGGCTCAGTGGCGTTACTGTGCCTGTTTGCTTGGACGTGGATCCCTTCGGTACGTTATACCCCTGAGATGGTCGCCACGTTGAAACAAGTGTCTGATTCAGTGGACACTGACCACGTAATAATAACGTGGTGGCCGAAAGGGAATTTTGTTAATTACGTGACGGGGCGGCGGGTGGTCACGTCATCCACTACCCAGGGGTCGGAACGTACCTATAACGTCGCCCGCGCATTATGCGCCCGTGAGCGCGGGGATACTGTAGAAATGTATAGGTTGTTGAATAAGACCGCACGGGGTCGGCCCTGGGTGCTGCTAGGCGAGACTGAATGGTTAGGGGACACGGAGTCTATATCGTGGCGTACTATGGGCGGATGCTAATCATCCGTCGCCTTCATATCCAAGTGCAAGATCCGTTTTAGGTCTAGTACCGCCAGTGCAAGGAAGATGAAAAAGTACGGAGCCCCGCCAACAAATTGAGTTATTACCGCCTCACCCGTGGTATCAATGTAGCCCACTAATTCAATGTTAGGGGAACCCATCGCAGCACACGTCCAAAATAGGACCGCTAGACCGTGGAAGGCAGATTCATCCGTTCGCCAACCGACGAACGTGCAAACAAACGCCAGGAATATGAAAACGTAGTACAATCCTTCAAGCATGTCATCACTAGGGGGTTTCTATTATAAAAAGGAATCGGGGGGGGCACTGTCCCCCCCCGGGTTACGTGGTCCGGCGTCTAACGACTCGACGCGCCGAGACTCCTCACAACAAGGATGAGGATCACGATAGCACCAATCCCGAACGCCGAGATGATGGTGGTGACGGCGGTGTTGATACCCGTCGAGAACTCGGTCCCGATGAGGGTATGCGGTAGGTTCGCCACGAGAACAGCGGCGGCGAACATCGAAACGAGCAGCGCCATGCCGTTCTTTCCGATGGAATCGCCGAGTGACTGTCCCCTGACAGCAGAGACGTACATTCGGATCTTATCTATAACATTCATGGTGTTACACCTTGTTCCAATGTTTAAGGCAAACATCTATTTATAGCTATGTCAAATATAATTTAACCCCCGAATATATCCGAGATGGACTTGTCGAAGGCTCGAGCTATCTTTTTTGCTAATTTGAAAGAAGGGTCCGCGTTACCTTTCTCGATATTAAAGATTTGCTGCCTACTAACGCCAACACGCGAACCCAGTTGAGCGCGTGTAAGGCCTTTCTTTATCCTGAATGATTCCAAGAGGTTCATTTCTGTGACCCGTAGAAACTAAAGAGCAGGCCCGCAAACCCGATCGCTACAAGGGGAGCGGTGGCGGTGAACGCTTCGGCGGGCAATGATTGCCAAAGAGTTAACGACGATACGAGCATAATTATCAACGGCGTCCTACTCTCACCCGTTCTTATGTAGATCGTTCCGCAAAAGGCGGCCAGGAGCAACGATACCCACCAATAGCCCATAAGCTGAGTCAACGGGTACGTTATCCCCTCTAGGATATTACCCGACTTGATTTGTGCTAGGGCGTAGGTATCGGCCACGGTTTCACCTTTCTAATGTCATTCTCCAAATGAATTGGATCGAGAATAGCGCGATAATAAAGATTGTGGGGGCCGCTAGTAATGCGGCGAGTGGTTTTGGTGCTCCCCAATTAACGAATGTCGAATAATTGCCCGTCGCCATGTTTCTTATTACCGCCCATGCCATGCCGAGAGCTCCACCGTAATTGATTGCATACTCATTATTTTGTCGTTGGTTTTCTCCTATGGTTGAAGTGGTTGATCTAAATATAGCATCGACAGAATCGTTCAATTGTAGTGAAGGAACATCGACGGGTTGCGTGCCCGCGCCCCAAGGTCGGTTAACATCGGGAACGTTTATCACGCCTATGATAGCTATCGCTACAGATAAGCAAAGGGCTTTTATCGCTAGTTCTATGGCTTTCACCATTCAAGCCTCCCTCATCTTTGCACCAATACCGATAGCAGCAACCACAAAGATAATGAATTTGCCGCCAGCACCCAGGGGTAACCATCCTATATACCAAACGAAACCCGAAGTGATGCCCGTCAATAACGCGATTGTGGACCCGTTTTGTTTAGTGCCCATCAAAGCAACCGCAAATATCAAGGCAAGCGATACTCGAGCGTACCATGACTCGTCAAAATAACCCGAACCTAGAGTAATCTTATACCCCGTATCGTTCGCTAGTCTGAGGAACCGGGAATCCGTCAAATTCTCGGGGAACGATTGGTGCGAAATATCGAAACCGCACCACCATGTATTATTGATACCTTCCGCTGGCACGTCATACTGGAAGGTAGACGCGCTTGAGGTCGAACATGAACTAAACACGGAAGTCCCGTTACCCCCCGTCGCATTGACGCATTCAACGCATACAGAGTTAAGGGTGCCCGAGATAACGTTGTAAATCAAATTGATCCGACTGTTCGGGAAGTCGTTTGAATAACCCCATTGGATAAATTTCTGTGATACCCGGAGGTTCGGGCTGAAATCTACCCATTGGATGAACGCGGCACGTTCTTCATTGCTCGTTATATGGATCGGTCCCGCGTCCCATTGGTAAGCATCGTCCTCCCGTCCCGCCCGCCAATGATAAAAGGATCCTTCCGAAAAGTAGAACTCTTTGTTAGGATCGTCGCCCATAACCATAGACGCGCACGTTTCCACGGTGCCGTTGATGTAACACCGTACCCTGAAATACGATTGATTGTTGATAAAATATGATGTGTCATCGCTGATTACTACTTGCACCTTATGAACGGTGGAAACGTTCGCGTCGGGTATAAATATATTCATCGCGGTTGAAGATTGTGTCGGCGGTACTTGCAGACGGTGCCTCCTTACGTCGGGGTCGCCTTGCTCCCACCACATGCCCGCCCACCATGTGTTAGTGCTGTTATAGAAGCAGGAGAATGTTTCGGCGGCGCTGCCTGTGAGCGTAAACCGTGATTCCTTTTCCCCCAAGCAGTAGGTTCGTAGCTGCGCCCATGTAGCCCCGACACTAGGGGACCATGTATTCGACGGGTTCTCCTCGTAGAAAAATGATATTTCCATAGGGCGGGCCGCTAACAAGCTCGAGACGGTTTCATTTTCTGCGCCTAGTGCCGATACCGCTCGGAACCATACATAAATGCCGTTGGGGTAAGTACTATTGAATAGGGTGTGGTCGGTGGTGTCTAGCGTATAATTGCACGTCCATGTAAAGCCATCGTCAAACGCGGTGACCGTGGTGGGCGAGTTAGACCACGTACCGTCGCAACTCGTGGACACGGAGGACGGGCAAACGTAGCAATCGTAACCTACCCCCGCGTCATCGGTGCCGAACGTGGCCCACGCTTCAAACGTGGCTTGGGTCGTGCAATTCTCCATGCTGGAAACGTTGGCGTATGCTACCGAAGGGGGCAGGGCGTCCCGTACAATGCCTAGCCTTGTAGACGGTTCTGATTCATCGGTGGACGCGCCGATAACGTTGCTTGTGATCGTGCCCGTGATCGTGCCGCCTGCTACCTGTTCATTGAAATTGGTTACTTGCATCGCGCCCGTGATGCCCCCGCCCGAGAACTCCCAACCGACGCCAGGGGATAACAATAGAGAGAAAAAAAGGAGCAAACCGCACGCTACTTCAATCTTTCGCTCTATGTTGCCCGTGGCATTAGTAGGCTGATTCATCGTTTAGAAACCTTTGCCAATTTGTTAAATGCCCTTCTTGCGTGACCTCGATTTGGCGCCAGCGATGCGTTGCCATGCCTTGGCGATGGGCGCCGATGCTCCGGCGCGTTCCGCTCCGTTGTGGGCCACGAGAACGGCCTCGAGGTGTTCAAGGTCGGTGACGCCGGCGGCGTCGATTATATCGAGTTCGTCGGACGTGGGCGAGGTGTCGCGGGTGGTATCCGGCGTGTTAATACCCTCGAGGAGTGTTTGCTCCTGGGCGTCTCGGGTGGGTACTCGCCATCCGCCACGTTTTCGCGGGTACGGCTTGATCCCGGCGGTGCGGAGGGCCTTCTCCTCGTGCCTGGTTAATTCGTTGTAGAAGTTGCACCGATAGGTTGGCACGCACTCCGGCGACGTTCCCGGGCCCGTCGATTTGAACGTATGGCAGGCGCACCGGGCGTCGTCCGGGTCGAGTGCGGGTACGGGGGCCACGGCGTCAGCGGCGACCACGAAGACCGCCACGAAGAACAGAGCCGCAAGGGCGGCCATTAAGCTATTCGGTATTTCCATAATATCACGTCCTACTCGTCCGCGTTGTCGTTCGCATTGTAGATTATTTCGATTCCTGCGATATATTGGGATTCGTCATTATCGGCGTGCGTGCCATGAGCGTATTGCGTGAAGGCGAACACATCACCCACAGCACAGGCTACCGGGATTTGACTATCCAAGTCCGCCGAGAAGTCCACATAATTTGAAGCGGCGAGGGTGTCGGTAACTTCTATTATAGCTGCGGTGTGTGTGTTTGCTGCTTCACCTTCTGCGCCACAATTGAACGTACCCCCCCATCTTACATCGCCGTTTGTAGCGTGACGGTATATTTTTACAGATGACCATGAGGCGAAGTCGGCAGGGATTCGCCATACTTCAAAGTCTAGATATGTGTCTGTGCCGTCCGGTACTCTCCATGTCCCGACCCCATAGCCAGCGGAGGCCCATCCTCCTGCGGTGCCGAATAGAGGCGAAAGGTAAACCCGGCGCGTTCGCGTCGTGAACACCTGTTCATACCGCACGCTATCCCCCGCAGACGCGCCCGCCGCCAATCCGGTAAGATGATAGGAGGAACCAAAGGCTATATCCGCATCAACGGTAATTGATGAGCTAGTAATGCCCGTTAATCCAGACCCGTCACCAGTAACGGCGTTGCACCCGCAAGTACCATCCATTTGTAGGTTGCCGTCACTATCAACCGATCCGACTTCATTAGAGCCTGTAGAATCGTAAAACTCAAACTCGTTTGTTCCGGCGGCGTCGCCTAAAGTGGACCGTATATTGTCGCCTGCATCGGATACAAAAGACATTAGAGTATTAGAAAACGCGGTGACCGTACCAACGCCTGTTATTCCACCCGCGCTTACCTCGAGCGCGGTGACTGTTGCGGCACCATTGCTGTCGATGGTTGCGACCAATGCCGCCCCCGAGTCCCGTATTTCAAAGGCCGTCGCCGCCGCATCGTCACCAAGTTGCGCGGCTATGTTGTTTGCCGCGTCTGCAATAATGGCCAGGTCGCTATTGTCGCTTGTAACATGGTCTACCTCTGTCAGCCCGTTGCTATTCATGTCGAGGTTGCCGTCAATAGTAATATCGGCGGTTCCTATCTCGCCAGCCCAGGCTACCCACGGTTGTCTTTCATGCGATGTGCTGCCCCAATCTACATCGGTCCCCGCTACCGTCGCATCCACATAGTAAACTTGCCCATAGTCACAGTCGAACCCCTCAATTGCGACATCAAAACGCGATGCAGATATGGCCCCCGTGAAAGTTTGAGTGTGAAGTTGTGAACCCGCCGTAATTGCATCGTGGACAGTTATAGTGACATCATCTGATGCAATAACCGCCCCCCCATCAAAGGCCGTCCCTTGAACCGGAATCGTACAGTTGGCACCCTGACCGGGCACCATGAGTATGCAAACGGCGATTATCAATGCTATGATTGCACTGATGGGGCGGAACCCCTCTGAGACCTTTAACAGATCGTCCTCTTTAACTTCATTGTGTGACGGCAAATGACTCCCTCCTTGCTCCTAAAGATATTATCCGAATTACTGTCGCTAGTACGAGGAACGCGGGAAATGCGTTCCATATCGAGTTGAACGTGGAGAAACTTGCCGCGTCAACCCCTGCGGCAACCGCCGCGTCTTGGATGTGATTGAGTAGGATGTCGTTGTAGAATACCCAAAAAACGATAGACACGAAGCATTCAGCTAGTGGTTCAATGTAGACCGTGAACGATCCTTTCTTAGAAAGTACGAATTTTGGGGAGCTTGAGTGAGAAATCATCTTTATTCTTCCTCCTTCCTTTATTCTTTATCTCTTTAAATAGATTGACACTACCCGTATCTTTAAACGCGCCAGCAATTGCCCTTTCAGTGGCCTTTACGTTTGCCTCTATGGTACCTAACTCAATCTCTCTGAAACCGGCCACCCCGCGCGTGACTCTCTTCTTTTTTTTCTTCTTTTTCTTGACGGGTGGTAAATCAATCGGAAATCTGGGTATTACTACGGGTTTGGTTAGCGGTTGCGGTGGTGGTGGCTTGGGTTCCTTTATGGGTGGTGGTATTACAGGTTGTATAAATGGCCGAGGAGGAGGTATGGGGGGCGGTTGTATGTTGATGGGTACAGACGTGGGTAGTGTTATCGGGATTACGGGTATTTCTTTTTGCTTAGTCGGTTGGGGGGTACTTCTTTGTGGTTGGACAATCTCGGGGGCTGTTGAAACTAGAATATCAGGGATTACTCCAATATCCACCTTAATATCGGGTTCTACCCGTGTGGCACTGATCCCCCCTGTAAATCTTCTCCTTACTCTTTCGGGGGCAATAACTTTTTCCTGGATTAGAGTACCCGCCTTAAGATCCAATTGAGGTATTGTCCCCACTTTTTCCTTTTCTAATGTGCCCGTTAGAAGTGCGGTTTTTTGCGTTTGGATTTCTCCGACCTTTGTTTTTGTTAGAGTCAGAGGTATAGGGATGCTTAACCTAGCAACGGCGGTCGGTGTCCTGATCGACACTTCACCGGCCCTGGATAATTTGATTTCTTTTTGTACCAATGTATCTGTTTTCGTTTGTTTCGCTACAAATTTTGATAGGTCCACTCGAGCCGGTTTTACAACTATTTCTTTTCCGAATAATGTGCCGACCAATGATTTAATACCCGTCGATGTTGCCGCTAAAAAACGTTGATCTATTGACGCTATGAACGGTTTTGCCAATCGTGAGGTAGGTAATTTTATTCCTAGACCACCCGGTCCTCCCGGTATAGCTTGCCCAAATGGAAGAGGGGGTGTTTTTATTGCGTGGGGACGTCTCAAAATCCCCGATCTTGTCAGCGTGTTTGCTAATGTTTTTGCCTGTGCTAATAACTTTGAAGGAACTAATTTTATAGTCTTGAACCGGGGGGTTTGAATAAGATTTGTTATTGTTCTTGTTTGTAAAGCTGCGGATCCTCTCTGCCCTGTGATTAATCTAGCACTGATGGGTGCTGCTGCTGCTTTACCGAACGGCAATGCGGGTATTGTAATGGCCTTTTGTAGTCCCCCAATTAACCCGACTGTCGCAACTATTTCAGTGACCGCACCCAAAAATGGTTGCCCTGTGATCCTCTCTGTTTCAACCGCTGCCGCTTTTCCTGTGAATCCTGCAATGGCCCCAACGGTTGCCATTTTTACAAAAGGGAATGCGGCAGGCTGCCCCGTAGATATGGATGTAAAAGCGGCGACAGTGGACGAAACACCACCAACAATTAACGAGCTCGATATTAACTCTCTGGCCGTGGCCGGTCCACGGGCGGGGGGTGTGAATCTGAATGGGTCGGCCTTCTCAATAGTACCAGGGAATATATTTAGGGGTGGCGTTTTGGGGGTTATATCTAAACCTAATGGTGTTAGGATCGGTATTTCTGCCGGTTCTTGTAAATCTTCTAAAGGAGTAAGTATGCCGCCGCCCGCCGGGGTAAAACCGAAGGCGGGCGATATTGGCCCCGGCGTAAATGCGGGCGGGAGCTCTTTGCTAGGTTCTGAGATGTCATCCCCTTGAATAAAAGATGGTGTAAAACCTCTAGCGGGGGTCTCGGGGCGTTCGGTGAATGTAGGTATTACCTCATCCTCTTCCGCCATACGTTCCGCTAATTCTTTTTCCTCTTCCAGGGTAGGCGGCCCCGGTCTTATCTCGGGAGTAAATGTTTCATCAAATAATGCGCTCGCTGAGAATAGGAACTGATCAGATTCTTTGAACTCTAAGAATTGCTCTTGAGTTTTCGCGCCTTCGGCTGACACAAGTGCTTTTAGAGTCTTGAAAAAGTTAGGGTCTATACCCCCACCCCTCTTTATTTGAGTCTCTAGTGTAATCAGACCCGACAATACGCGGTTACTGAATGCCTTTTTTGGTTCTTCGGGAGAGGGCGGCGGTGGTGCCGTTGGAGGTGGGGGGGGTTCCGGGGGGGCAGGGGGAGCGGGGGGTGGTTCGGGAGGGGGCGGTGGCGCTTTCGGAAATATAAACGTGATGTTGCCCGTCGTTTCATAGATCACGTCCGTGGCCCGTCCTGTCGGTCCCTCGGGCAATGGTCTTATTGCTCCCTGTATATCGAAAAAGAAACCTTCGGGGGGCGGGGACATCTTGCTTAATGACACTACGAGGTTGCGCCGCCTGGATGGGTTAGTCTCAGTTCTAAGTTGTTCCTTAATATCGTCAAGAACCTCTTGAGATACCACGCAATAGCATATAGACCACACTTGTATTTATCTGTACGCTTATTGATGCCCCCCTTTGTTCCCAATTGTTCCAAGCGCGGAAACACTAACCTTACATCAAAAAAATAGAAGATGGATTCTAGGGGCGATTACGTGCGTCTGAGCTAAATCCAGTCTTTTACCCTAGAAACCTGATTCTCGGGCGTTATACACTCCTTAATTACCATCGACCCGGTTCGACGGGTGTACGGGCCTTTAGGATGGGCGCACCGACCCTCGACACGGACCCAGTAACAACTAGAACAATGGACACCGAACGGACACGGTTTAATCGCACACATAATATTCACCTACAATGATGGGTCCGTATTCAAGCCATACCCATAAACATTCACTATTCCATATTTCAATGGCACCTTCGGGGAGTTTTGGAGGCGGGATGTAATCGGTACTTATAGGCCGTTTGTTTTCTTTTGCGTCATTCAATACTGCAATCGTGACCGGATGCCACGGTAAACGGTTATGGTATCTCATTAAGATTATATCTTCTAATGTCCAACTTTTCAGCGGACACCACGTTACAAATCTCTCAAAACACCAATAAGACCCTAAACTCTCTTTCACAAATATATGATTACACCCATTCATCCGATCCCACCGTGAACAGTCACAGAGAGCAAATTCCTTATCCTCATCATGCTTAGACTCTCTTATCATCCATGCAAGTAAAGTGTCTTTGAAACTTCCTGAGTTGATTATGTAGTTGCTTAATCTAGCCGCATCAACACCCCCGTTCTAGGCATGAAGAGCGCACCTTTAGTCATCAACTCATTAACGAGGGGTTCAACGAGAGATGGTTCAAAACCCAACTCCCCTGTAATTTTGAAAAGATCAGATAGACCAATTTCGTTATGCTGTGTCACAATATCGAGTATTGTTTGATCTAGGTTTTTTGACATGGGGGGAGATAGGGAGATAAAATCGCCCCCCAAGCTATCCAGAAAGTTTTTTGCGAATTGCATACACTCTTTATCTTCTTTATGTGTATATATATTGGAAAATAAATTATCCGTTAATATAGTAAGACAAAAACCTCCGTATCTCCCCCCAACTCCCCCCAACTCACTTTCATCAAAGTATCTTCTAAAGCGATCTTTAAGCGTATTGACCACATTTATGTCTATTAACGCGGCAGTAACGTTATTTTTGGCTTTAACTTTCTTGATGCCTAATTTTTTGACCAATTTACCTACGCTACGTGAACCAAAATTAATATTATGGCTCCCCCATTCATTATTACACTTATTATTCAATTCTAAAGCTATATCTTTGAATGTAAGGCGTATTACGGGTTTACGTTCCATATTAAACATACCTATAATGATTTTAGCGGCGAACGCTTCAACACTGTCCGATGTATCTATTTTTTTCTCTTTAACGAGCAAGTTACCGTATTTAAGGATTTTATCGACCAATTCCTCGTTTATAGTATATGCGACAACTAACAAAGGCCTCATAATATCCCTATTTCTAGAATTAATTTCCCTCAATTCCTTCTTTTTAGTTTTCCGTATGATACCCCAAATCTTATTGAAATCGCTACTAGCAGACCATAAACCGTATCTGTAACATTGGTTCCTTATGTGTTGGAGTAATTTAGGATCGTAATTTTCGGGGTGTCTATCATCCCGAGGGTCGCCAAATTTAGCAGGTTGCATTACGATGGTGATACATCTAGATTCTAAAACAGGATCTAATTCGTTTATAGACCCTAACATTTTAGGACTATAAGATTTAAACTCCCGTACAGTCTGTCGATCCTTACCATCTTTCTCGACTCTGCTAACATTGCCCGTTATACTGAACCCGTCCTTTAGCAATAAACTTATTTCCTGGGCGCGTTCATTGTAGCCTTTCTTATTGTTCATGGAATCTTGTAATACCTCGGCCTCATCAAGTATGATAGTAGCCCTTATCCCCTCCACGACTCTAAATATAGCCGAAGGGGTACAGTTGCCCGTGGACGCCGCGTTAAAGCTGATACAATTAGTAACGGACAATACCTTGCTTTTCCCCGTCCCATGAGCTCCCGTTACGTGAATATATGGATATGTTGTGAACCGACAGAAAACATACGTACCCAAGGCCCATAGGGTCAAAATATCATATATGGCCTCGTCGGGTAAATCTAAGAAATGAACATAAAGCGATCTTATTTTTTGGTATAGTTCGGCAGGATCAAACTCTTGTTTGTTCTCTGTTAAAAAATTTAATATATCTTCGGGATCCCATCGTGGTTCTTTGACCATCATATCGCGTAGGGTATAATTATACATCTCGGCGTGTTCTTGGTCAATATATTTTCCATCGCTACGTATGAGATATTTTTTTGGAGGTTCACCTGAGCAATCACAGAACCCATAAATAAGGTTTCCTTGGTCGTCTACGTCCTGGCTAGGAAATAGTTTACGCACCAATCCACATTTCAACATGGAGATAGCACTATCGCTCAATCCGTTATCATAAACAGTTTCTTCCCCACAATCTCTAAGAAAATGCTCCATAACTTCCCGTGCGATAGCTTTTTTTGATCCCGCTTTAATATCTTCAAATTTAGTAAGCAACTTTACAAAATCGTTTACCTTTTCGATATTTGTGTGGAAATACGCATCTGTCGTTAACGTGAATTTACGTTTAGTTGTTTCTATATGATGCTTCCACCGCGCCCCGGCCCCGACTGTAGTTACGGACGCCGCAAGATCATTCAATTCTAATCTAGTAATGATGTCCCCCAACGTAACCACGTCGGGAGTTATTCATTACCGTTGTTCTTGTCAGGGAGTAGTAAGACGATCACTTCCCGCCCTTCCCACTCTCGGGGAACAAAAATCGTTCCGCTATTTTGTCCGTCGTAATGCTTAACGCTAGTCTGTTTCATTTTTTCAAACTCGCCTTCAAACTTCATACGTTATATATAACGCAACCTTTATTTAAGTCTTTACGTTGTTCAACCCAAGTAACAACGGGGTTTGAGTAAAGTTTAAATAACCCGAAGTATATTTAGACTATGTGGCGAAAGGATGTGCGGTCATGCCTGGAGGGGCGTTCGGCTCATTGACACGTAACGGTCAGACCACACATCCCGCCAGTACGGGAGGGGGTAGAGATTCCTTCCTTCCCCCCTGCTCCCTCCCGTTAATCTGCCTAAACGTGAGCGGTACGTTCTCCCAACCCGTATCGCTCACGGGGCTAAAGGAGGTCTGTTAATGGTCGTACCAGAACGTAAAGAAATGGCGCAACTAAGAAAGCTCACAGATCAACTATGTACCGTTCTTAACGCAGATGACACCTTTTATGATGCCTTTACCAAGATCGTAAAACTCACGAAACTAACATCCTATTGTGAGAATCAAGACCGCTGTTCCAAGTGCGTAGTATTCGACAACGGATGTTTACTAACAGAAATACGCAATGTAGCAGAGGAACAATTGGCCAGGTGGTAGTGTGATCGGTTTTGTCCATGAACACGAAGGATTGTCGGGTGATCTTGCTAACTTAAAGCATCAAGGTTATGATATACTGGCGTTCGATACGCCCCGCCGAGTTAGTCATATTACGATATTAGGGACCGCGTTCAAAAACGGCAAAGCTGAATATGTTTTTTACACAACCAGATTCTACCCCCAACCATTAAGGAAATTTTGGGCGGATAGGGTGATATGATGGATGATTCTTGTGCCCCGTGTGCAAAAAACGATGTGTGCCGCTTGCTCGAGGAGTACGCGACGGCCCAATCTAATTACGTTCATTTCACCGTAATTTGTAATTGTAAACTTGTCCTGGGTGGAAATCCCGCCGAAGTACCAACACTCGTCCCCCCGTCCCCTCCACTACCTGACGGGGGGGCAACCAATCTGAGTATGATTAATAGGGATAGAAAAGAGGAAATATGGGCCGCGTGCTGTAAATTAAGGAAGGATAAAGGGTCAAGGATCCTATTCAAGGACATCATTTACGAGCTCTACGGTGAACATGTAAATCATTCAGACCCAAGGTACAAAAGAACTAATTTATGCTTAACAAGGCTGATCAAAAAAGAAATATATCCAATAAAATTACTAGGCGGGGGAGTGTATTTGTTATCTGATATTGACGTGCAACCAGAACCCACAGAGACCGCATTAGATTTTGTGGAAATACTGACCCGTGACCTTAGCCTTTACTCCGAGCTTATAGGACCTGTGAAATTAAAAGAAATCTTGCAGAGGAACAAAAAACACCACGATTGGGAGCTCGTAAAAGATCTAATCCGGTTCTGCCAGGAGAACGGCAACGGTACAATCTTCACCGCACAAAGAAAAGCGGAAGAATTAGGATTAAGGGAAGCGATGTAATGGAATCGTGCGGCGAGTGTATATTCTTGAAGGGCGGCCATTGTAATATGAGAAATGTCCCTCGAGGAGTAAAGGATGCCCTTTGTTTCTGGTTCATATCGCATGAAGGACACGAAGAACTGAAAGCTCATTACGAGGGTATGACATGCCACGCATAGAAGAACGCAAAGCCATAGTCAAAACTAAATATTGGGCCCCGGGGGATCCCTACAAAGTAATTGAGGTACAGGTATTCAGGTTCAATGACGGGGACCGCGTAAAAGTCACCATAGAGGATGTGGAGACATGAACCCCGACAATGAACAATGGAAATATGCGGCCTCATTCGTCTTTCAAATGTCAATAATCACAATTCTAGGTGTCATTTTCTCCCCGTGGATCATTAAGGAGTGGTTGAAAAGATGAAGCCTTCATGGGTTGATTGTACGGTGTGTGAACGTCGGCACTCATGCAAGAAAGACAAAGCCCCTTGCGATGATTTCGTCTTGTCTTTGGTAACTCTCAATAGAAGGGGTGAACTGCAAAGATGACTCCCA
>Ga0098033_1000494_pt1 | contig 17878 bp, 15 predicted proteins | sample 1_EtaG_FD_75049 | JGI IMG/M metagenome (GOLD analysis project Ga0098033, IMG submission 75049) | Marine viral communities from the Subarctic Pacific Ocean - 1_ETSP_OMZ_AT15124 metaG | ecosystem: Environmental > Aquatic > Marine > Oceanic | place: Pacific Ocean | collected 2015-01-07
GCGGCTATCCCACAGAAGGAGCACGCAAGGTTGCACCCTTCAGTTAATTCTAATTGGATGCAGTAGGGCGACGGCTGTCTTTTCAAAAGACCCCCTTTCGTAGCTGCCTGTCGTCGGCCTTTGCCGTGTCGTGGCTTGCTCCGTTTAACGCTCACACGTGTGCTGCCTAAAAGACTCACATAAGTCCTCGCGACTGCTACCGCGTCATGCTGTTGAAGCAACTTGACTGCGTTCGTTCTCAAAAATGTTGCTGTAGTACCGGGCATCTGGCCCTGCAAAAACTTTGTCAGTTGCTCCCAATGATCAAACGACATACAATTTTGGTCGGGGCCTTCATCTATCATAGAATCGTGTTCTCGAATCCACTTCTGATGAAGTAAACAAATTGTCCCCGCGTCTATCGCCTCAAGAAATGTGTACTGGGTTCCACCCCCGTCTCCTTGAATAACTGAAAAGTCAGTCATAAACCGGGCTGTCTTGCAAAGGTTGACGGCCCCTCTAAAATCCAAATCATAGATAGTTCTGTCTTCTTTAGCGCGTTCGCTATCTTGTACATATTCGGGGTAGTTTGGCAGAATTTTAGTTTTGGTGTACATCCGATTTTCTGCGCCCCGAATATATATCTGTCGGTCAGGGGGGAGCTGGCGGTTGGCTTCAAATAACCAGTGGCTATTTTTATCAAAGTCTAATCTTGAAATACTTACCGCATGACGATGTCGCGCTTCCCACTCTTTGATATTAAGCGCGTCCAACGTGCCTACTGCCATATAGGGGTGGGGGATAAAAGTTGCTTCTGGCATGTGCTCCAGCATAGACCGCCGAATTACGATGACTTGACTTGGCGCGATGCGTTTTCTAAATTCAGGGTTTCTCAATTCTGTTGGATCATGAATAACAATAAACGCCCCATCCTGGAGAAGGGCCATCGCGAGTTCTCTGTGGTGCTTGTCTACTGCCGTAATAAGTAACGGGCCGTCTAGTTCAAGAATGTCCTCCTCGCTCATATTTCGGTACGGAACATGGTTCCCCATATCACGATACGTTTTCTCTGTGCGAGTAGTTTGCCGAATAACTTCATGATCATCCGAGGGGGCCAACTGTCGGTTCCCCAAGGGCTGCTTACCCACGAGCCCGTGGTATAGATGAGTAGTGAACGTAACCCATCCCCCATAACGGGAGTGGCTCAAGTACAGTAGCTTCATTTATCCTCCTCCGTTATTTTGCCGTCTCCCCAGAGCACCTCAATACGCAGCTCCTTACAGAACTGTGCCTGTGCTTTTATTTCTGAGGATTGTGGGCCTTTTTTAGCGTTACTGTCTACAAAGTACATCTTTGTATTGGGATGCTTTTTCCTCAACTCCCGTAGCCCCAGTATAACAGTATCATCACGATCGTCGACTTGGTGAACCTCATGAACCATGAGGTTCAGCACATCCGCCCTAACTGTGTAGGGTAAAATAGACGACCCTTTTTTGCGCGATAGCCACGCATCACTGTTTAAGAGGATGTGAATTTGGCCGCGCTTGCTCGCCGCACGGAACAGGGCCGTATGCCCGCTCTGGACAGGGTCAAAACCGCCGCTTATAATAACAATTGGTTCAGGAACTACGTCTTGTTCTGGGTCGAACCCAAACGGATTCTCTTGTTCTTTCATGACCGATCCTTATGGAAATACTTAGAGCGCGGCTGGCCTTGTCCCAATCGTACTCGTTCGTATTTGTCAAATTCACATAAGCTGTGCTCTATCTCGCGTAACTCAAAATCAAGCGACTGCTGTGTACGAGCGATGTGCAACAGGTGAACCATTTCTGCGCACCAATCGTGCCGCTTGGAGGTATCAGTCAACTCTCTCCCGTTGATACGGTTTAACCCCCGCATTGCGCCCGGTCCCGCGTTGGCCCAAGTATTTATGTCTATCGCGCTTGACCCAATGGCCGTAAAGCGTAGATCGGTGACAAGTTCGTAGGCTAGGAACGGCCCAAGAAACGGGTAGCCCTCTAACCAATCGTTCATCTTTTCTAAGGTGGCCCAAGGACATTTCCCTAAGAACTTATGCCGATCATTCCAGACAGTTGTTATTGTCTCGCACACCCCTCGAACCTTATTCAGTCCCGTTGGGCTTTTGATCATGTACGCCCCAGTGACCCACTTTTCCAAGGGGACGATTACCTTATATGCGGTTTCGGGATCCCAATCAATATGCAGATTATGGTGCATTAAAGTTTCCCCGGTTTCAATGAGATTGAACCAGCGGAAAATTACTGTAGCCATGTAGACTTCTGGCTTTAGCGCCAGGGGGTCACGGATGTGCTCCCGGAACCACACCGTAGTTTTGTCATGTTCGCGGTGAGCATTCGTGAATTTGAATTCTCGAAAAATTGGGTCTTCAGTCCAAGGCCAAGGGTCGCCTCGTTCTTTTTTCTTGCGGATAGCCATCCGCTCATGGACCCAATAGAAGAACCTTTCTACGCTTTCTTGTTGCATCATTATGCCTTTCTAGAGTTCCTTGCCCCCCTGCGCAGGGGAGGCAAGGATAGGAGCAGAATTACCGAGGGGTCATTGCTGGTTCCTCTCGAAAGGGCTGCACCTCCTCTGGCGGAGAGTTCGGGGTGATCTCAATATGACCCGACTCAACAAGAAGTTGTAAATCTTTCGTACCACCCTTGCGCACCGCAACCACCTCTAGGAAGTCACCTACGGTCATCCCGTCACGGATCTCCTCAAAAATAGACCAGCGGTTGCTGCCTTTCCGACGAGGGTTTACTGGATTGACCACACTAATCACTTGCGCTCTATCATAGATACGAGTCTTTCTTGTCCGTTTTTCAGACACGTTCTGCTCCTTCGTTGACTTTAGTTGACTTTCTACTACTTCTATTTTAGCTTTTCCCATTATTATGGTAAAGCGGAAAATTCCCTAAAAGAGAAAAGACCGCGTCGTTTTGGGTTGAATGATGAACAAATTCCGCTTGACCCTGGTCAGGGCGACATAGAAAACCCGGATCTCGTCATCTGGTCGGTTCTGCATCTCCAGCCAGCTTTTCTGCCCGATATCTGTGAGGACGATGACATTATCGGCCTCGCTGCCTTTGGCTCCATGTATAGTTGAGATCTTTATCCTAGGTGATTTGGTCAGCTTTTCACCTCGTCGCAAGCAAGCGATCAAGTATTGCTTTTCCTTATCTGACACTTTGTCGAATACCTCGTGCCAAATTCCAGTAGTTAGCAAGCCATGCGTAGATAACAAATCCTTCATCGATAAAATCGTCTCGTCAAATATTCCTCGTAAAGTTTTGTGCTCTTTAGCCACTCCCTTATTTGCTGTCATGTACTTGTAGATCTGCTTGACTTGCGCCGCCGTGACCTCTTCGCCCTTCCGCAGTTTTTCCCAGTCGAGGATGGCCGTAAGCAGCACCTCACTCACACCCTTGCGGTTGGCTCTTTGGTAAAAGAACCCTTCTAAGCGGCACTGCTGTTCAGCTTGGTGCAGTAAGTAATTATTACGAGCTAAAACCAGCCACTCGCCCTCACTCATATCAACGTGCTCAATATCGGCGTGCCATGATAAAGTTCCTGAGTCGGGGCGTGGGCTCCAGTACTTTTTCCGTCGTTTAGCAATTCTTTTTATCAAGGCACCCGCTAGGTAGTGCGCGTGTTGGGGAACTCGATACGACTGCTCAAGGATATTTATATCCCCCGTCAATGACAGAAAATTATTGACCTCCGCTCCCGCCCATCGAAAAATGGCTTGATCGTCATCCCCGGCAATGTACACTTTCTTACATAATTTTTGAAGAGCAAATACCATTTGCCACTGTAAAAAACTTAGATCTTGCGCCTCATCAATGAATATAGTCTCTAGCACAGGAGCCGCTTCTTCAGCGAGGAACACTGAAAGCATGTCTGTGAAATCGTACAAATTCCGAGCTTTTTTGAATTCAATCAATCCCCGCTCAACACGTTCAACCTCGAACCACCCAATATCTGAATCTGCTTGCTGCCACTGCTGCCGGACAGGAATGCCCTTGACGCGAGCAACTTCAACCATTCCCAATATTTGGTCGCCCTTTTTGGAAAATGCGAATGACCCTTCTTCAAACGGGGTTTTCCCAGTTATCTCCAGCCCCATCAGATCACCAAAGTCTTTGCGCTGATCTTCATTGAAAACTTGAGAGCGACTCAACCCTAGTCGCTGAAAGGCCAAACTATGAAGAGTCCTAAAATAAGGCAGATCATCAGAATCATAATTAAATAAGGCATACGCTCGCTCCTTTGCTTCATTGGCGGCACGGTTTGTGAAAGCAAAATACCCAATGGCTTTTGAGTCCACCCCCTCGGCCAGTTCCTGTTCAACGAGGGAAAGAAGTTTTGTTGTCTTACCCGTTCCCGGAGGCCCAATTATGATGTTCATATGGGATCCTCTTGCGAGAAGTCAGGGAGATTGAAGGGCGCACTTTGTGAAGTGAAGGCGGGGACCGCCCATAAATTTACAAAGCGAGTCTTAATGTTCTGTCCCGAATGATCCGCGCCAAGGTCTCGCAACCGGGCGGTAATTTTAGGTCTCGTGAAGTACCGGAAATTATGCCTTTGTAGGTAGGCTTCAAGATCGGATAACCGGAAGAAGGTTTTGTTGTCTTCGGTATACGGCTTGCCTAAAAGGATTTCTTCTTTGGTTTGAGCTTGCGCTCGATCAGTGCAGAAGGCTTCTAGTAGATCTTGGAATTGGCCTTCAACTGACGCATCTTTGGGGACTTCAATAATTGTCACATTATCAAGCAGATTTTGAATTACCCCCTGCCATGCGCGTTCACTCATTTTAGGCGGCATTTTATCAATGGTTTCCATGCACACTCTTTGAAACCGAGTTTGGTTTTGTAGGTCTTCAGTTATCATTTCTAGCCGATTACTTTCAACGTCGAGAAACCAAACCGGCGGATTAGAATTCTGCTTCGTTAAGGACCCAAAGGAAGGCATTGCGGTGGCCGGGGAGATGCCAAATTTGCGTGTTTTACAAACCCCCGCATTGCAATGAGCACAGATCGGTTGGTCGTTACACTTGTAGTTATACTCTTTGGTTCGGAGCTGCTTTAAAATTGTCAAAACTTCAGCGGCAGGAAGCGGCGGTGAAAGAAATTCTCTATTGTATTCTTCTACCTTCACTTCCCAATTGTCAGCATCTGAAAATTTGGCGTATATCCCTAAATTAAAAAGCCCATTATTTCTTGTGCCTTGGGGGAAGCCCTGTGTGATTAGGAACTGTAGGCATGGAGGGCCGTTCTTGAGCGCCCCCTTTTCATTTTTGGTTACTGTGTACGCTTCTACCTCAGCAGGGGCGAGCTGGTTGGCATCTGCATAATCTAAAAATTGTTCAAGTGAGTTTACGTTGCCCTCACTATCTAAAGAATAGCGAGTTGTATTGTCCCCACCGAAATATGGCATATTGAGGAAGTTGCCCGTGTCGCCCCGCTCAGATAAAATCGCGGTTTGCTTAGGAAAAATCTCGTTTGCGGCAAAGCCTAACGAAGCAGACATCTCCGTTAATTTTAGACGCATGAGGCTGGCCAGCGCGTAGTCACTAAGGAACAAAAAAAGATGCGCTCCCCCTGACTTACTTCGACATAAGACTAGGGGGAACGCACGCGCTTGAATCTTAGCGTTGACTGTTTTGAGGTCTAGCGTAAAGTCATCTATATCAATGCACCCCCAACGACAGGTATTGTCGTCGGTTATGGGTATGATACCTAATGACGGTTCTTCACCGTCTAGGTGCTTTTGCCATAACTCGCTGGTAGGGGTACCGTGCTGGATATAGGAGTCGACTTTCTTTTTTCCATCTTCCCGTAGCCCAACAACTTCCGTTGTACCGTAGGCGCGGTTCAGCCCCGAGAATCTTTCTATGAATCTTTCTAATGTGGTCACTGGGACCCCCGCCTCTCAGGCTAGACGATTGGCTAAAACGGGACGTTATCGCTCGAGACCTCCTGTTCCGGGGCAGCCGCCTTCACCGTTCCCGCCATCACAGCCTTGTAAAAGGCCGCGCCTAACTGAAATTCAGCAGCGGAGCTGTCCCGGCGTTCCCCAATTTCGTAGCCAAACCAGCTCCCGTGCTTATTCGATTCTGGCCGGGTGCATAGGGTGTACGCTGACGCAAACGCTGGCTTTGCTTTTATGCTACCATCGGCAAGGGCAATCGTCTGGGAAACCATTTGGGTATTCCATTTACGAGACTTCTTTAGCTGAGTAGAGGTCATGGAAATTACTGCTTGGGTAGGGCCGTAGGTCGGACTCAGAAGAACCACATAGTGGGCAGCGGTATTTGCCAGGTAATTGCCGTTCGGCAAAATGTCCTGGCCTCTTTCATTCTTAGTCGTTTGTTTAAGGATGCCGCTCTCAGGGTCATGTACCGCTACAAAGCCCCCTTCTTGGTCACGTGGAACCCATTCAATAAGAGTTCTTTGATAAGCACAGGGAATCACTTCAACCCCGGTATCTCCATTAAATAGCTCATTAGTGACTGTATTGAAGAGCACCCCCACTTCGGCCCCTTCAATGTACTTTCCATCATGCTTATTTAGCTGGGGCGAGTTGCTCTGGATAACATTGATAAAGGGTATGGCTAGGTCGTCGGTTCCTAATCCTTCTACCCCCTGCCCCGCAAACGCTTGAAGCTCGTCAGTAGAAATGGCAAGAGGAGCGTCCTCTTTTTTCGCAACTTGATTTGCCATTATTCTTCTCCTATTTGATAGTGGCTCTCTCTCCTATGAACAAATTAAACAAGTGATCTGGTAGTTCTTTACCGGCTTCTACTTGTTCGCGCGCAAAACCTCGGAGAGTAGAAGGTTCTACCCATTCGTTGTCGCCAGGGTGAAGCCCTTTATTTTCAAGGTCTTCTTTAAGCTGGTGAGCTTGCTTATCATGGTCTCGAGGGAAGTCTACTGTAAGTCTGCGCTTTATCAGACTGTCATGACCTTGGTCTCGTAACCAAGCAAATGCCAGCACGGTACTGTCTTTAGGGATGGTGCAGCTATAGAACTTTTTAACACTCACCTTACCGCCGTTCTCTAAGGTAATTTCAGAAATCCCATGTTCTGTCATCACCGCAGGAATTAAGTCCTCGGCTAGCTGCCGCTTTTTTTCTTTAAGACGTTTAAGCGCCGCTTCCTGTTCAGCGACTTCTTTCTCTAGATCGATTACTTGATTGGCCAGCACACTGATGCGGCCCAGGGTAGTGTTCTCGAATTGTTTAGGAGTATCTTCAAAGAAGCTAAGAATTTCGGCTTTCGACACTTCTGTCACATTGCACCTCCTTTGGGATGGATATCAATTTCTACCGGGTAATAGTCTTTTTCTATTCTATCCCATTTTAAAACCGAATATTTCCCCACATTAATGTCACAAGCAATCGCGCAAGCGAGCCCTATTACGGCGGGGTCGCCCATTAGTAGGAGGTAGTCTTCATTGGTGTAATGTTTTAAGCCCTCCTTTAACCTACGAACGGTAGGCGCGGGACTAAGCACTATATTGGTATTGGGGGGGAGGAGAACTTGTAAATCGCCATAGGCTCTAGCGCCGAGGATGTTTCTTCCAGGCACCTCTTGAACCACAAATACCGACACGCCGCTCCCCTTTCTACTTTATGAACCTATACTATATTATAGGGTTCATGAACGCTAGCGGTTTTTTATCCGTCGAGCACCAATTGGCAATATGCCAATAAGTTTTGAGTCAAGATATTGAGCTAAAAGGGGAAGTTCGTATTGGTACTTATTGGCATGTATTCAGCTTGCCCTCAATACTCAATTAAAGGGAGAAAATACTACTTTATAACCTATATATAAGCGGGTAAACTTCAACCCTATCAGAAAGTTATAGAAAGTTATGATTAACAAATATCGTTTTAAAACAGAGCCCTACGCCCATCAGCGCGCAGCACTGGGGGCCAGCTGGGACAAACCTGAGTTTGCCTACTTCATGGAAATGGGCACCGGGAAATCTAAAGTTCTGCTCGACAACGTGGCCCTCCTCTATGACTACGGCCATATTGACTCCGCGCTAATCGTTGCCCCAAAAGGGGTGTACAAAAATTGGGCTCAAATCGAGATTCCCAAGCACCTCCCCGATCACATCCACTCAAGAGTAGTCTGCTGGTCGCCTAACCCTACTAAAGATGAAAAAGAACAGCTGCTCAGCCTGTTCGAGATAACTGAAGACCTTGTCCTATTCGTAGTCAACATAGAAGCCTTCAGTACCAAAAAAGGCGTGGGCTTTGTTGAAAAATTCCTCCTCTCACACCATCCTTTATTCGCGATCGATGAAAGCACCACTATCAAGAATCCTTCTGCGCAGAGGACAAAAGCCACCATTAAGCTAGGGAAGCTGGCCAAATTCCATCGTATCCTCACCGGATTCCCTGTAACTAAATCCCCTCTTGACCTCTATAGCCAGTGCGCCTTTTTAGACGAGGCCCTGCTAGGGTTCTCCTCGTTCTATGCCTACCGCAATCATTTTGCCATGCTACAGAAGCGCTCTGTCGCCACGCACAGCTTTCAGCAAATAGTGGGGTATCAAAATCTAGACGAGCTGAAGGGCCTCCTGGGCAACTTTTCTTTTAGAGTTTTGAAAAAGGACTGCCTCGACCTCCCTGATAAAATCTATACCACACGAACGATCGAACTAACGCCGGAGCAAAAAAGAATCTACAAAGAACTAAAAGACTATGCCATTGCTGAATTAGAAGACACTGAATTCGTGACAACAAACTCCGTCATTACGCAAATTCTACGGCTGCAACAAGTTTTGTGCGGGTTCACCAAAACAGATTCAGGCGACTTTCTCCAAATCCCCAGCACCCGTATCAAAGAACTACTGGCTACGTTAGAGGAAGTAGAAGGGAAATGTATTATTTGGGCTAACTACCAATACGACATTCAGACGATAGAGGCCGAAATAGCCAAAGCCTACACGCCCTCCTCCGTAGCCTCGTACTATGGCCAAACGCCCGCTAATGATAGACCGATGATAGTTGACGCTTTCCAAGATCCGGCGTCAGAACTTCGGTTTTTTGTGGGGCAGCCCCGAACCGGTGGGTTTGGCTTAACACTGACCGCAGCTAATACCGTCATCTATTATTCTAATAGCTATGATCTTGAAACCCGACTCCAGTCAGAAGATCGCGCGCACCGTATCGGACAAACGAATAAGGTAACTTATATAGACTTTTACGCACCGAAAACTGTAGATGAAAAGATTCTCAAATCTCTTCGTTCAAAAATCAACCTAGCGACTCAAGTCCTGGGGGAAGATTACAGAGAATGGTTGCTGTGAAATATTCTTTTCATTTTTAACTTAACGCAGTAAAAATAAATTGCGTCGCCTTATCCAGCCCTGCTCCCGCCAACAGCAGCAGTCCAACGACCACTACCCGTGCTCCAAAGAAAGCTCCTCGCCCCCAAGCCGTTTGACGAACAGAATCTGTTGTCAACTTATCAAGTTGCGCGCCCATTCTCTTCAAGGCTCGCGTATTTTGCTCCAGTAAACTTTCTATTACAGCAGTGCGCTCACGGAGATTGCCAAAATCCTGAAGACATTCCTGATTTTTAATGCACTGATGAGTCATAGTTATTCGCCGCCTGGTTTTCCGTTTGTTTCCGTCAACGTCTTTTCTACATCGTCAATCGTAGCACCAAGAGCAGCATCATAAGCGGTTAAAATCGCATACATTTTACCGTTTTGCGATGTGTGCACTACCGATTGGACATTATCCTCAATTGCCCGGACCAGAATATCTACTACCCGCTGATGCCACTTATTGAAGTTGTCAATGAACGCGCCTGATATCTCTTCTCGCCTCGCATCTGCAATATAATTTGTAACAGTTTCATTTAGGTTGTGAGACAATAAGGCATGCATTTCAGAGTCCGACAACTCATTAAAGTCTGTGCTCTTAACCAGCTCTTTCAGACTATCTTGGAAAGCAGCGAATTTAATCGTTAGGAATTTCTTAGCCGTTACTGTTACATCCAGTTGTGGAATAACGAGCTGCAGCCATGTGTCTGCATGAGTAAAAAGCGAATGATTTAATAGTACAGTTTTGTTGATTTCGCCTGATGCCAACTCTTGTCGTTCAAGATGATTTTGCACCAGCATGACGCCCATTGGACTGAAACCGGTAATGGCCGCTACTGCAACCATGGCAACATTCTTTGTCAGAGTCATTATATTTTTGTTCCTTCTCGAAGGATACCAAGAATTGTGGCAGGGAAAAACCGTACACTAGTAACACACCCCTCGCGGATGATCGCCACTAAGATTGGATCGTCTGCCTCTTTAACTCCTATAAGGATCTCCGCTGTTTCGTGGTGTTCAAGATTGGTCCCAGCAGCAAAGCGAGCTCTTTCTTCTGCGCTTAAAAAATCAAAAGTAACCGGCTCATCTTCTACATCCTCAATGAAAGCGACCAAACTGGCCACAGGACGGCATATCCCAGAACCGCTTTTGACGTTGTTTGCGATAAAAGTTATAAGAAAAACTACGATCAAGAAGCCAATAATCCATCTTCCTATCCCCCTAGTAAACATATACTAGTTGTGGCAACTCAGTGTAATCAGACCTTCTATCAATATGAATAAAGGTTTTGGCTACCCCAACGGTCCACCCTTCTTCTAGCGCAAAGTGTATCAGATTCTTCCGGTAGATACTGTCTGATGTTGCCACGTCAACCGCGCAGGTATCGGTGCCGTATTTAGGATTATCGATTAAATGAAAGCTGTTCTTAGAAGCTGGGTAGCCCCTTTCTAATAATGAATCGATATGGCTAGAAGTTCTACACGCACTTGTAAGGGTCATTGGCCTGTCAAGCATTTCGCGTAGGTCATCTAACTCTTGACCAAAGCCATCGGCCAGTTTGACAATCTTAGCTGAAGGGCATTGAAGTTCTTCTTCTGTAAAGTATTTGAGCATCACTACCTGTCTAGTATGCGACTAACAGATTCCCTAACAGCCTGTTCTCGACTGTGAAATGGTACAGCCTGACGAACACCGTTATCATCTAGCATAGTATAGTTCTCTAATAATTCTTGAATTTCGTCTTCACGAAGAGGGCCTTCCTCTTTTCCAAATAGAACAGAGCCAAGAGCATTGGCTGCAATCCGTCCTTTCACAGATCCACGAATCTTTAATGCTCTATCAAGTGCCCTGGGATCAGAAAGTAAACGGTAGAAGTGGCTGTGATCACCCTCCTTCCAAACCTTAGTTCCGAGATTTAAAGCTCGTGCTTTTCTATTTAGAACACCAACCCAAACTTTTGCAACCAGCCCCGGAAGTTTCTTTATATCTCCCCAAAGACTATCACCCCCCCTGAGAATTTCACCAACAGTGGGTGTTCTTGCAGCGAGACCGGCCATTCCTGATAATTCAGGATTAGCAACTGCGTCCATTTCTGTGAAAAGTGTGCGTAATTTCTTAAAATGTTTTTCGCCAAAAACCTCAATCAAAGCACTTCGTTCTGTGTCTAAGAAGTCCATACTACTCTTCATAACCGCTGAAGGATCGGCTTGTCCTGCACCTGCCGCTGCAAATGTTTTATCCGGATTCCAAATCTTTTTAAGAGTAAGCGCCTTTAACCTTCGCTGCGCAAATCTATAGTCCTCGCTCGTAAGGCCACGCTTCAATATTCCGTTCAGTTTTTTCAATGATGCTGTGTTTTGTACACTATCTGCACCGCTCTGCCATATGAGGTCATACAATTTATGGGGTTCATCAATAGCTAGTTGTTGCAAATCTGTTGCTTTAAAGCTCCTCAGGAAAGGAAGCTCCTTCAATTCTTTTTCCATTTGAGCAATTTCTTTATAACGACTCGTAAGTACGTTACCTCGTGCAACTTTCTCAGCGTACTTTTCTAAATTAGGATCATCTGGAAATAACTGTTTTATCCATGGGCCATACTCATCTTGGAATTGAGCAAATTTTGCACCGGAAACAGTCTCTGTACCAAATCTTTGGTCCCCTATTCTTACCGCCACCCTTTTCCCGGCAATATCTATCTCATCTCCTGGAGTTACTCCCCTCGTAAGAACAGATCGCAACCTTGATTTAAGAACGTGTCTTAGTAAATTTTCTTGCTCTCTCCCGTATAAGCCCATTTGCCTAAACTGGCCAAGAATAGAATTAATAGTTTTATCGTCATTCATCCCTTTAAGAAATCTATCTGCAAGTTCCTTAACATTTAACTCAGTCAGCCCGTTCTCGAATTCCTTTTTCCATATAGTGTGGAACGTTCTTAGAGTTTTCTGGGCCTTCGCCCAGTCTTTATACAATTGACCATTACCTGTTATCTGTTTGAGGCCCCTACCCTCCTCTTTTCTCAGCAGTGCTTGCAGACGGAATAACCGACCTTGATTGTCACCAGTTGCTTTTCCTACCGCCTCGGCAACCAAATCAGATAACTGCCTTACTTGTGCATAGTTGGCAGGAATGACTCCATCTTTTCCTGCCGCTGCCTGCCGTAATCTTAAAAGAGCGCCCTGTATTTCTGAAGGGAACGCACCAGCATCTCCTGTAAAAGCACCACCTAAAGAACGAATCTCTTTTTCTACAAAATTCGAAACTCTTTGTAGATTCCAGGCTTTCCGGCGATTATAAATAGCTCCTGCATTTCGAACTTGGTTTAAAGTACCATAAGCTCCAGTTGTAGTCTGTGTAGGAGAGACACCTTTATCAGTTCCAAGAACTCTTTGAGCGGCTAGTCTTATATTATGGCCAAAACTAGCTTCCGTTTGATCTCCTGCGCCTCTAAATGCTAGCTGCCAGGCCTCTATAAGTTCCTGGTTAGCAACGTCCATGCTCTGAAGAAGTCTGTTTATTTCCGCGCCATCACCCGAGCGTATGGCTGCTTCCACTTGCCGCCCAAATACCTCGGCATCCTCGTAATTAGCTGCCTTAATTACTTGCCCATCAACTGTTCGAGTGGCCTCCTCTAAACGACCCACCATTCGTTCGCGTGCAACTCCCGCTTCAGGAATCATATTAACTTCCATTGAGCGGAACTGTCCAGCAGAAGCTTCCATCCTCGTTGCTCGAGTAATCAAGTCGTCCGCTTCTTTTCCTATAGTATCTGCTGCAGCTTCTCTTAGTTCACGTGCTGCGGATTCTAAAATAAAGGCAGGAGAGGAGGGAATACCCTCCGCTTCAAATAGTCTTCCAAATTTGTTCATGCCCCAACGACGATAGGCATCATCCCAATCGTCTTTCCGCACAAAGTACTCGGCTTCTGAACCTCCTCTAGTGAAAAGTGCCCTTCCTACTCTATAAATAGCCGATCCTAGTACAGCGCCCCCTGCCGACCACATTCCCTCATTCACAACATCGTCAAGTAAGCTAGTAACTGGGATAACCTGCTCGCGCCCAGTTTTCATTGAAACCCAGCCACCCTTTGATCTGTCCAATGTGAACTCACCCATACGAAGAGCTCGGTCCATAACAAGGAACTTGGCAGCCATTGCTGAAAGAGCGCCACCAGCTGTAGATCCCGCCCAAATACCAGCTGGTCCTGCTCCAGCCCCTAATCCTCCCCCACCTATTGTACCAAGCACCTCAGCGAGAATTACATATGCTCCAGGAAGCTGGTCTATTACATCACTCCAACCAAATGTGACAGGATCGATAGATTGACGACCTTCTCCGTCAGGGTGCATAAAAGTAAGTCGTGTTCCAGCCGCACCCTTCTCCATTTTTAACTCAAGGTCTTCAAGAGTGTACCTTTTATTTTCTGTACCGTACCTTGCATTGATATCTGTGAGAAGAATTTCTCCAATTAGGTCTTCTGCTACAGAGTACTCCTCGCCAGTTTTTGGATCTACACCTTTTGGTAACTCAGAAAACCAACGAATTGCCTCCCTTGCTCGGCGTGTTAACTCTTTAAAAGCCTTCGGATCCCTTAATGGTGTACGCCCGTATTGCTCGAGCTCTACAATTTCGGTCACGTCATCGATAACTGGTACATAGGGGTACCTTGCAAGGAGCGCTTTTTCAGCAGGACTTGCTCCTTCTGGTGCTGCTCCTGCCATTTCATCGCTAGTAGGTATTTTACCACCAAGTTTTTCAAGTAGGTATCGCGTAAAGAAATCAACATTACCTCCACGCTCTGAAGCAAGTTGCTCCGCGTCTATCTCTGATTGTGGAGGGGGCCGACCAGCTAACCAAGTTGCTAGCTGTTCTGGTAAACTTGCGCCTTCTCTTTTAACTCTTACTTCTGACGCACCATATATCTCTTCAATTCTTTTTAAATATTCTGGCCCAAGTAACTTTTCTACTTCAGTCGGAATAATATCTTTTCTTGTTGCTCGCTCTAGAATACTTCCTACGGCACCAATTGTACCTGTTCCAATAGTCGGCGGGCCAAATATTTGATAAATTATTGGGTCTCCGTCTACATTATTTCCTGCATCAAGAAACAGCTTAATTCTATCAGCTTGTTGTTGCGCCGATAGTGCAGGAGTCTCCTCAGATATCTGAACTGAAGGGTCTACTGCAACTGCATCTGTTCCTGTATTTGCGTCAGGAGTCTCGTCAAGAAAAGAAAAATCAGCATCAGCAAAAGAAAAATCAGCATCAGCCATTACTGTTGTACTCCCGGAAAGAAGTTGCTATTATCCCGTAATCTTCTAAGGAGCTCTGTATAAGCCGCTTTTTCGGCTTCATCAGATATCCCATCGAGAAACGCCTTAATACCTGCTGGAGTTCTTTCCACACCTTTTTGACTAAGAATCAAAAGTCTGTCTTGATCTACCCCAGTTAAAGGACTTTCCCCTGTATAATTTATTGTCTTACCCCCGTAAGTAAAACTAGATTGTCCTTCTACAGTCCCAGGAGATGCTTCATCTGTGCCACTAGGGCTACCGTGTAATTTTTTATTAAGGTGATAAGAAAGACGATAGTCTTCTCCACTTTGAATATATTCTTGATACCGCGCATATATTCTCGCTGTGTCTGGATCAGAGGCACTTGCGATCCTTCTCAATAATTGTTCGGCAACATCTCCCTCACCCTCCGTGATAAGGGTTCTATGTTCTGCAAGATGGTCATCAGTCATGACCATAATTGCATCTGTAACGTAACTATTACTTGCTTCTTGGACCGCTCCTCTTAAAGTGCCAATCATACGCTCTGGCGTTTGGGTCCAAGAACTACCATCCCAACCCAAAGTCATCAAAGCATTCTTAACATCATTATCAGTAAGTTTACCTCCTTCTCTTGCGCTTGCTAACGCAAAAGCCAGGTTTACAAACATCGACTCTACTTGACCACGTTTAGCATCGGTATTAATCGCAACACCGCCAAACATCAAACCTTCCCCAGTTCGAAGAACATTTAATGCTTCATTCATCCTCCCTAGTCCATCGGATGAAAGTCCGGATGTGATTGTTTGTCCACCAACCGTTACAGTTCCTTTATTAACCAAAGTATTGAGATGAGCACTGGTTCTTTCACCGCCCTTAAATAACCCACTTATTAAACGAGCACCCGACTCAAGGAATCTTGCAACTGCTGTTCCTCCAGAAACAACATACTTTCCATCTGGTCCTGTCACAAAATCATGTATATGATAACTTAACCTATGGAGTTGAGCTAATCCACTACCTCGCTTTTTCCATAGAGCAGCTTCCTTCTCAGAAGCTATACCCCTGACCAAACCCACAGCATCTTGACCCGTTGCCGATACCATAGAGCCATCTGGGCCAACAGTCCATACCATTTCATTTGCTTTAATATTCATTGGGGGTCCTACATAATTCCCCAACCCAGCGTTTATAATCTTTTGAATATAATTGCCTGTGCTTGGATCAATAGTGCCCTTATTTATGGCTTGGGCCAAACCCCTTTTATCATAATTAAACATTATTTTCTGATTTGCAGCATCACCATAACCTACCGGTATTGTGGTCATTTCAGGCTGCAATTTAGAGTAGTCTACTATTGTCCCGCCTATAATTTTGGGATAATCTCCAGGGTTATCTAAAACTTTCTGCATTGTCAATGTTTTATCTGACCGTTGATGTGCATCAAACGCAGCATCATTTATATAGTATTTAATAGTCTCACCATTTTCCGCAACAAACTGCCTTTCTGTGAAGGAAGGAGCTGATTTTAACCTTGTCTCAGTAATAAATCGCCAAGTAGGTTGTGCCGCTATTATTGCCGCTTGGTCTGCACCTGGATGCTTAGCCATCCATTCGTTTCTTTTTGTGACATTTATAAGAACCTCGTCTTCTACAGTATCGCCATTAGCATTTACACGTGATATTGTTTTGCTTTCAGTATTTACAGCACGTTGCCCTATAAGAAGAGATTGATATTGTTTAACAGAAGGATCTTGTGCGACAAGTCTTGAAAGGAAACCGACCGTTGTTGGAATCTGGTTATTTGGATTATCTTTGTTAAATTGACTGCGAGCAGCTTCTAAAGCCTTTGGATCCCATGCATACTGTACTCCACCCCATTCTTGACTACTAAGTTTCATAGGTGTTTTGGTAATACCCATTTGATTCGCAGCATATGTACTTATGAGAGATTGTACCGCCGGGTTTAATAATTGCTCATTTGTCACACCTGCATCCATAAGTTGAGCCAGCGCACTATTTATAGCAAACATCCCTACAATTTTTTTCTCCGGTTGATCCTCAGGGACAAGACCCATCACTCTATTATTCAGTTTATCAAATGCACCGGCGACAGCCTCGTTTAATTTCAATGCAGCGGTCTGTTTAGCTTTCCAAGCGTCTACTATGAGTTTCTTTCTTGAAGCATCCGCCCCTTCTAATTGCATAGTTACAGTAGCGATATCCGCTCTTTGTTTTCTCTTCCTTTCCCTTTCAACAGCTATTAACGGGAATGCCTCTGCCCCCGCCGCACCTACATCACCTAAAAATCCTCCCACTAAAGAGCGACCTTCGGTTTTCCCTGTAACTGGGCCTTGCATAAGTTTTAGTCCAAACATGAACATAGGCGCGGCCCACTCAGGTACGTCTGCTTCCTCTTTGTCTATACCAAGCAACTCTTTAGCTTGCGATTTCCATTGAGTGTAGTCAATGTTTGAAGGTCCAATAGTTGCAAGCAATTGTTTAAAGTCGTCTTCAGTCTCCACGTCTTGTGTCAAACGTGTTGCAAGAGCTTCTGCTTCTGCTCTTGCCCTTTCGGCTTCTGTTGGATCAACCTGACCATTTGCTACCGCTGCTGCCGCCGCCTCATCACCAGCAGTCAGAATCGACTGAACATCTTCTTGATCAACGGGGGGTCCTCCTTCTGGTGGTGGTAGAGGGCCTCCTTCTGGTGGTGGAGGGCCTCCTGCTAGTCCCGGTGGTGGGGCTGGTATTATTTCCTCTGCGGCGACGGCTGGTTGTTCAACTGATACATTACGACTATTCAGCTCTTTTTCAAGCATGTTTAATCGAACTATTTGCGCTGATAAATCAGGCACTTGGCTATAGACACCGCGTTCTGCACCAGGGGGAACAGCTGCTGCCTGTTGAATAAGGGACTTTAGTTGAGTGTGCTCATTCAACAACTCATCATTCGTTGCTCCAGCTAAAGGATTCACAGCTGCCCCCCCAAAAACTATGGGAGCAGCAGAAGCGACCTGTAACCGTTGTCCAGCAACCTGCGTGGGTGGTTGATCTGCAATGCCATTCAGTATCCCGCTAGTAACATCTGCAATATTTAGCCCAGGACGTCGAAACATTGCTCTTTGTAATGGATCTATTGCCATTTAATTCAACCCTGCTCCGGGGGGAATTTGATTACCTGGATTAAACAGATACCCAGTACCAAAGCCTCCCTGACCAAATATACCAGCCAAGCTAATGCCCGCTCCCAAAGCCTGTGA
>Ga0098033_1000500_pt1 | contig 17774 bp, 27 predicted proteins | sample 1_EtaG_FD_75049 | JGI IMG/M metagenome (GOLD analysis project Ga0098033, IMG submission 75049) | Marine viral communities from the Subarctic Pacific Ocean - 1_ETSP_OMZ_AT15124 metaG | ecosystem: Environmental > Aquatic > Marine > Oceanic | place: Pacific Ocean | collected 2015-01-07
GAACGAGGACCAGACCCGATTATAATGCAGTGGTGGGCAGAAAGAGCGAAGCGATTAAAATTCAACCTGCGGTTTACTACCGAAGAGAAGCTGGCGGAACTGGGTGTTGTTGAGGAGAAGGAAGATGAAAAAATTGATTAGTATAGAATTACAGCAACAACGGATGAATAGATGCTATCAGATTCTGGATAAGTATTTTATTGATCTTATATTAGATTGTGGTAAAAATTTGTGGGAACCTTTTTTGAAGGAGATAATGAATGTAGAAGAAGACCTGAGGAATGAAGCAGATTTAGTAATGGTAAGAGATAGACAACAACAAGGAGAAATGTCATGAAAAAAATCGCATTGTTACTGGCTGTACTGCTGTTGGTTGGTGGTTGTGTTCCGATTCCGTCAGGCGTGAAGTCTTCCCTGTATACGGCACAACTCACATTGAAAGCCACTGTGGGAGATGCCGTGGAAGGCACCAATGCTCCGTGGAACATCCCCGGCGACGAAACAACAGAAGCAAAACTAACACGAACGGAGAAGCAAGTAATTTTACTGTTGAAGACAATGGAACAGGCCGATAAGAACCTGACGGCTGTCGTTGAGTATTTCAGGACGGGTAAGGAAACGCAGTAATGAAGTGGCCGGAAACAATCGGTTCTTTGGGTTTCTTTCTTTTGTTCGGTTGGATGGTGTATGCTTTCATTGGAGTTCACGAAAGAAGTAAGATTCCCAACCAAACAGAAACACCAAAGGCAGTTCCACAAAGCCAGCCCACACCTTTGCCGATGCCCGTAGTGAAAAGGGACAGGCTTGCCGAGATGTTTCCGGCGGCTCGTGTGGCTGTAGATTTAATACGGCTACACGAGTCTCTGGACGGTATGTTAATGGTAGGTGATGGTGGGGAGGCTCGCGGATGGTTGGGACAGCACGAGGATAATTGGAATGAAGGATGTAAGCAGATTGGCAAGAATTGGAAATGGCCGGAAAATACGGATGACTTGCGAAAGTGCGAGTGGGTGGCGGTTGGTTATTGGATGAGACACGCAAAGAAGTATCTTGAAGCTGGTAACACAGAGGAATTGATTCGCAGACACCGCTTACCCTATGCACCGTATCGAGCAGACAACAATGAGTATTTGAAACTTGTATTACTAAGGAGAAAGAAATGAGTAATGGTTATACAGACACGTTTGATGAACTTGACGATTCAACCAGTGGACTGAAACAAAAGGCTATTGAGAAGTTGATGGAAATCCTAGAGGAGGAATTCGGAGGCGACTCTCCTATCTTTGACGTGATTGCACCTGTGATTCCCGCGATTGTGGAACTGGCCCTTGAGGAAGGTTTGGATAATGCAAAACATACGTTGATCGGCCTGATGGCTGATGACCCGTATCCACACTGGGAGAAACTTATTAATGCCGCGAGTCCTGATGTGAGGGTTCAGATTATGGAAGAGGCTCGGCAGGCCGCTATTGCTGACAATCTCAGAAAGATAAGGAGCAACGAGCGATGGAATACGATGATGAACACAGCAATAAAAGTTGCCATTGGTATTCTTACTGTCTTGCTGGCCTTGTAGTTCTACTTTTTCCGGGCTGTAAAGTGCCGGAGAAGGTAGTAGAAATAGGTTTCAGCAAAGAGGCAATCAAGGCTGAAATTAATGCTCGGGTTGCAGATCAGGTGGCTTTAGTTTCACGAGACTTGCAACAGGCAGCGGGCGATCAGCAGGGTTGGGTGAACATCGGCGGTGTCAGCTTAGAGGGCGGTATCGGACTTTGGGTATCGTTGATTATCGCCGCCGTTGTTTTCCTGCTGTGGCGTAAGAGCAAGAATGCTATTATGACAACCGACCTATTAGTCAAAGCAGTCGAAGAGTCGGCCAGTCAGGAAACAATCCGTGGAATGGCGTTGTCAAGAGGCTGTGAAAAGTTCCTACACAAGCGGGTATCCGTGGTCCGCCAACAGATGAGAAAGGAAGGCCAAGAATGTCAACCAGTACATACACGGCATCAGGTATTGAATTCCCCTACGAAGGATTCACTACCGAACATATCTCTCTAGAAGACATCGCTCACCATCTATCACTGATAAACAGATGGTGTGGTGGTACGTCGATACCATTCAGCGTATTAAATCATACGCTGTACTGCGGAGAGATTGCCAGTTCGACGTTCTGCGTCGGTCCTCGGTTATTCAGCTTGGTGTTGTTACACGACGCGCATGAGGCGTACACCGGGGACATTCCCTCCCCGATGCGGGACAGGGTGCCATTCATTACGGATTTGCAGGCACGATTAGATATGGTTATCTTCCGAAAGTTCGGGCTGAAGATACCTAATGAAAACGAGCGGAAGATCATGCACGAAGTGGACATGCTGGCACAGGTCGGCGAGGCTCTTGCCTATATGCCGGAGGTCGTCTATAGGGCTGTCCGCCAAAGGTCGGGGGCGGAAATCCCGATGGACTGGCCGTGCCCCCGCGGAATAACGGCGTCGAGAATGGAGATCAAGTTCCAACTGGAAGAATCTTTGGATGCTATAAGAAGTGAACAGGTAAGCAAAGCATTGAACGGAGATACATAATGGCTAAGATTCTATGTGCTGGACCGTACGTTGGTGAGTTGGGTTGGGAATTCTTCTCGTGGCAACCCCTCGTACGAAGGGCGTTCGCCGAGGGCGGATTCGACAAGTGCGTCGTCTACACCGGGCCGGGGAGGAACCTGCTGTACCGATTCGCCGAGACTCGACAGGTAGAAGTACCTAAACATGACGCGCAGTGCCTCGCTTGGCTGCACACCGACAAACACGTTGACGACCTGAACAAAGGGATTCAAGCAATGGTAAACGCGGCAACTGAGGAGTTCGGTACGGTTGAAGTCTTTACGATAGGATCGTTGGGTGGGCAGATTTGCCGGGCGTTCTACGAAAGAGGAACACCCGATCTGCTGGAGGGCAACTGCGACTTCGAAGAACTGACAAAACAGTTTCCCGAACTGAGTTTATTGAACCCCTCCTACAAGACCGTCGTGGCGTGCGTGCGAGACAGGACCATGTCCCCCTACCGGAATTGGGGTGACGGAACTTCCCCCCATGCCGATTACGGTAGCTGGTTCGACTTCCTGAAACTCGTCGCTGAGGATCAGAACGTCATCGTCCTTGGCCGGATTCAAAAGAAGGACGAGTGGGAAATACCGGAGGGTGTGGTGGACCTGACGGATCGCACTACGATAGATGATTGCATAAACATTTTCACAAATGTTTGCGATCTCGCCGTGGGCGGTTCCACCGGCACGTTGCACTTGGCCTCGCGGTGCTGCGTCGCGCACTTGGTGTGGGGAGGTGAGAAGTCCGTCAACCGATACGCCGAGACGAACTGGTTCGGAGCCGACCACCACGTGTACCAGTGGGGATACGATCCTGAACCTGACGTGGCCGCGGCCGCGGTTTCGAACTACACGAGAACGGGAGAATTCCTATGAAGAAGGGACAAGTACTTTTGACATTCGATGATGGCATTCGAACCCATCTTGACGCGGGTGTGTTGCTGCACGAACATGGACTGAAGGCTGCGTTCGGAATCGTAACGGAAAGGGTGGAAACGAACGGGTTCCTCACCGAGCACGATCTTGATAAAATGAAACGCTACGGGCATTTCATCTGCAACCATTCGCACACGCACGCATGGAGTGGCATCGGTATTCCGAAGGCCGCGCTCATCGGCAAGAACAAAGACCAACTCAACGCCGACTACGAGACGGCGAGAACGAGGCTGAACGAGCGTGGGTTCCACGGTGACTATCTGTTCGCCCCGTTCGGCACGTCGAACTTCGTCAACCCCGAACATGTGCAAGAGCTGCTGAAGGAGAAATTCAAGTGGGTGCGAGTCACCATAGGCTCCCCGCTTCCCGAGGAGATGGGAGGCTGGGGTGTTGATGGGTTCCGCCGGATGTATCCACACGACTACAGCGGCAGGATCATCGGCGTTACCGCGCCCGCACAGGCGGACCGACAGAACGACATCAAGGAATTCGTGGACTACGCCGTCAAGACCGGCAACCTGAGCGTCATCTTGTGGCACGAAGTCACCCACGTGGTTGGCGACGGGATGGCCGTTACATGGGAACGGTTCGAGGACGATGTAAACTACATAGCCAAGGCCGTGGAGCGGGGCGAATTGGAATGCGTGTCGCCTAACGATTTGGTGAAGGAAGATGCATAAATACGCGGTAGTCATACCAACAAGGGGCCGGACGGACGTTCTGTATGATACGATGCGGGCGTTCATGCACCAGTCCCTCCCGCCCACGCTGCTCGTCGTGGTGGATAACAACGAGGAGTTCGGCCCGCTACATAATGGATGGAAAGACAACTACGTGTATTCTCAGGTAATGTTCGTCCGCAACCACTACGACAAGCCGGGAATCATACATGGCGACCAGACCGGCCTCGAAATCTTCAACCAGTTTGACTTCAAGGTGGGCGCACGGTGGGACGACGACCTCGTGCCAGATGTGAATTGCATGGAGAAACTTGTTGGGTGGGTTGAGGACGGAGGGTACGCAGCCGCGGGTGGGATGTACCCCGGCTTCGACGGGGTGTCCCCCGCGCTTGGCGACGGGTTCAGCGAGTACGTGGGAGGAGACTGGGCGAAGGAACTTCGCACGGGAGACAGCAACCCAAGACACCTCCAGTTCTTCCGGTGGCGAGGCAACAACGCGCTCATACCACGGCATTATTTGTATTCCTCTTTTACCTTCAGCGTGCCGAGGGCGAATCTCGTCGGCGGGTTCTGCACGGAATATAGCCCACACTCCTACCGCGCCGATACAGATTTTACGCTGCGGTTGAACGAAATCTGGGGAGGGTCCAAGAACCAGAAACTGATAGTGGACACTTCGGCGATGGCTACCCACCTATTCGCGGGCGGAGGCACGCGGGACATCGTGGGGGACGAGAAGACGAAGCAAAAACTACACGATCTACGTCTGTTCCACAAGAGGATGCGAACGATGGGAATCAACCCGAACTTTTAGAATACCCACCAAAGCCGCTAGGCTGGCTTGTAAGCGATTATTATGGTGAAAAGGTGGTAGTACACGGGTATTTGAGATAGCCAAGAGAAGGATTGCTGCGGTGAAGAAGAAAATGAAGAAGAGATTCTTTTGAGCAACAGAGCAAAACATTCACACAACAGACGCCGCCGGAAGGTCGGCTCCAAAGTACGCAAGGCGCGCAGGAACAGGAGAAAGAAATGACGCAGTATCCTATTGACGATGAAGGCAGGTTTGTTTATTCAAGGGATTGGTATGAGAAGGAAGCCCACAAGGAACTTCTTGACCCCGATTATTTCATTGATCCTTCGACCTCACACCCGGAACGGGACACCGTATGTCTTAGGGATTTGGAATTACTTCCAGAACATCAGATTCTAGTATGCGGCTGCGGCGGCGGTGATAACATCGAACTACTGGACAAGGAATTCAACTGCCGTAATATACAAGGCATCGACTTCTCGCAGACCGCCGTGGATTTCTGCAACAGATATTTCTCTTGGGTAACGGCTGTTCGTGGATGTATTACGAAAATGCCGTATGGAGATAATACATTTGACAGATTATTGGCAATAGATGTAACCGAACATCTCCCCCCGTTCCTGTACGTGTGTTTCCTATTCGAGGCGCGTCGCGTACTAAAACCGGGCGGGAGGATGGTCGTGTTGCCGGGTATGACGAAGAGGCCGGAGCATATCAACCTGCTGCCCGTGGTCGTTATCGCGGAGCATCTGGAGCATCTAGGATTTAAGCCTCTGGTCAAAAACTATGAGTGGGTAATCGTGGAGAAGACAGAATGCGTTTAGCGTTGATGGTCACACCGGAATGCCCCGTTCCCCCGCCCGCGTACGGGGGCGCGGAGCGATGCGCAGATGCGATGGTACGATGGTTGATGCAGCACGGCCACGAGGTAGACCTGTACTGCGGGCCGGACAGCACGTGTCCCGCCGTGAACGTCATCATGGCACGAAGACCGTCGATGGGGGAGGAACCGTATCTGCTGGAGCAGGTAGAAAAGCGAATCAAAGAATACGACTGCGTTATTGACTATACCGCCCACCACCTCGCGGGGCAGAAATTAGACAACGTGGTTTCACTAATGGGAGGGGACCCCCATAAGAAATATCCGCACGACGAGGTGAAGAACAAGGTATACAAATCCAAGGAGTTCGCCCACTTCAACGGTAACGTCAACGGGCCGATCATTCCGAACCTTATCGAAGTAGACCCGTGGTCGGTTCCGTACTATGGCACTAACGAGGAGGGAGGCTATCCGTTGTACGTGGGGCATATACTGCCCATGAAGGGCGTTCACATGGCGGCGTCAGCCTGTCGGAAGAAAGGATTGAAGCTGGTCGTGTACGGCGAAATCAAAGACGCGGAGTATTGGGACGCCTTCAAGGATTCCGTGGACTACAGGGGCGTCCTCGGCAGCGACCGGCAAATGAGGAATGATGCATTCGGTAACGCAGCGGTATTTCTTCACCCCGTGCAGGTCTGTGATTGCGACCCGCTAGCTCCAAAGGAGGCAATGCTACGAGGCACCCCGGTAATTGCCTGTCCGATAGGTGGATTGCTTTCATCCGTTTCACCCGGCATCAGCGGATTCTTCGCCCGAACAACCAAGGAGTTTGTCGCGATGCTGCAAAGTGTGCTGTTCTTAGAAAGACAGGGCGTGCGACAAGACATTTTTCAGAAAGTGAACCCCGATATTATCATGCCCAAGTTGCTTTTCTTGTGTGACCGGGCAGGAAGGGTTATGTGGTAACATGGCATTTCTAGATGCTAAAAAATATGGTAACGTGTCCCACCCACAAGAGGACTACCACAACTGGTTGAACGACGGTTACGGCACGAGGATGTCGCGGCGGCTGGAGATCGACGTTACCACCGATTGCAATATGAAGTGCTTCAACTGTAGCCGTTCGTGCCGCCAAGCCCCGTCCAATACGATCCTGACACTAGACCAGATGGAGGGGTTCGTGGATGATTCGCTGCGGCATATTGAAACGAAGAAGTGGGACCTCATCAAAATCACGGGCGGCGAGCCATCAACCCACCCCGACCTGTACAAGATATTCATGATCCTCCTGAAATACAAACTACGTCAACCCGCGCTACGAGTCTGGTACAACACGCACGGTCACGGCAAGCGGGCGGAGGAGGCGATGAAGATGGTCCGCGAATTCCGGTGGGTGGAGAACGTGAACAGCTCCCGCAAGACCGGCCCCTCCATCCGTACGCACGACTCATTCAATAAAGCACCGATTGACTTCGACCTGCCGGGTGCTGTGTGTCCGCGAGCGTGGGACTGCGGGATGGGTTTCACCTACCACGGTTTCTACCCCTGCGGCGACGGGGCGGCAATAGATAGAGTGTTCGGATTCGACATAGGAATTATGTCAATGGAGCAGCTAACGCACGAGGCGGTGCTGAAGCAGATGGAAATTCTCTGCCCGTATTGCGGCAACAGCCCCACGGATATCAAGGAATACAACATCGGATCGCAAGAAATTCAGTCGGAGTCGTGGGTGCGCGCATATAATGAGTATGAGAAGAACCCGCCAATGCTGCCGCTGGTATATTCGAAGGAACAAGATGACGACAAATACGACAGAGGTGCCTGAGATGTTCCGCAACGTCTGGTCGGACGCGGACAGGAAAAAGGCCACCGAACTATTGCGTGTGATTGATGGCGCATTCACCGGCGACGACTGGAAGGGTTCTATCATTTGGAAGCGATACGAAGGGCAACTGGCCGGGACCGGGGTGTCCTTCGTCTACCTACCGTACACCAAGGGCGTGTCAACTACGGGCATCCGCCGCGAGTGCTGGGAAAGGAAAGCAATATGAACACGGAAGAGCGGCAGCGTCCAGAGACAATCGACTTCCTCATTTACATAAAGAAGAGACTGGACGATTTGGTTATTGGGGAAACGGGAAAAATAGATATCCGAAAGGGAAGAGAAACAGACCCCGAGCAACCCGACGAGAGGGGTATTCTCAATGGCACCGAAACGATAACCGTCAAGATCAACGGCGGGGCCAGAAATTCAGTAAAGGGAGGGAAAGAACGACACAAGGCGTTCCCGAACGTCTGGTCGCCGAAAGACAAGCAACGCGAGATTGATATGATGAGTCTGATCGACCAACTGTTCGACGAACACGGGGTGGAATACATACTCATCTATGGTTCGCTGCTGGGTTGCATACGACACGGGGGGCAGATACCGTGGGACTCCGATATAGACATCACGGTAAACCGCGACCACCTAGACAGACTAAAAAAAGTTCTTCACGTTCTGGAGGAGGAGCACGACTACCGCTGGCTGGAGGAAGTCACCCCCGGCAACGGCGAATATCACAAGGTGTTCCCGACCAGTGGAACGAAGCAACGATACTACCGCTGGCCGTTCGTCGATATCTTCTCGTACACCACCACGGACACCGAGATCGACTTCCACTCCAACGGACCTGCATTGGCCCCGCTAGAACCGTTCGCGAAAGAGTCGTTCTTCCCGTTGGACCGGCGGGAGTTCGAGGGGATGATGATCAGCGTTCCGGCCAAGCCAAAGGTCTTCCTGAACCAACACTATCCGAGGTGGGACACAACGTGCGTAAACTTCGACAGGAACGATCACAGCCTGACGATGGGCAGCATGACCGTTGACGAACTACGTCCGTTTCACAAGTTCATAATATAGGAGATAGAAATGATCATAGGATACACGGTTGGCACATTCGACCTGTTCCACGTCGGCCACGTGCGCTTGCTTGAGCGAGCACGCGCCATGTGCGACAAATTGATTGTCGGAGTGAACAAGGACGAGTTCATCGTTGACCACAAGCCGATACCGATCATCCCGCTTTTCCAGCGAGTGGAAATCCTCCGCGCGTGCCGATGTGTAGACTTGGTAACCGTACCGGAGGTGCTCGACAAAATGGATGCGAGGAAGAAGCTGAAATTCAACGTGTTCTTCGTGGGCGGGGACTGGTATAATACGGAGGAATGGAATCGGTTCGAACGAGACTTCAAAGGAACCGGCGTGACCTTCATCTACCTACCGCACACCAAAGGTATTTCAACATCGATCATCCGTGACTGGTGTATGTAGAATTGGAGAAGACCATGAAAGTATTTATTCCTATCGACGAGAAAACTGAGGGGGTAGAGAAGCGGAACTTCCGCAGCTTCGGTGACAAAGTGTTCTGGAAGCACGTTGTTGAAAAATGGAAGGATCACGAGGTCTATGTCAACACCGACAGTCCGGTTGTATGGGCTGCGGCGAAAGACATGCCGGGCGTTACCCCCATGCAAAGAGAGACACACCTTCTAGGCGGCGACGTGCCTACGGACCGGATCATCGAGGATTTCATCGCCCACGCCGCTCAGTGGGGCGATTCTCCAGACGACGAACCCATCATCCAAATCAATATAGGTTCGCCATTCCTACCAGTAGGTGTGGTGATGGGAGCGGTATCGATGATGGGGAAATACAACCGCGACTCCGTTGTATCGTGCAATGTTGTCAAATCAAGATTGTGGACGTTTGAGAAGCGGGGAGTGTTTGTTCCCATCAACCACAATCCGAAGGTGGCGGAACCGACATACAACCTACCGAACGTGTATCAGGAGAACGAAGCCTTTTACATCTTCACCAAGAAGAGTTTCAAGAAGGCGGGTAACAGTCGCGTGGGCGTGGACCCATACTTTTTCGCGGTGGAATTTCCGGATAACCTAAACGTCGAAACAGGGGCGGACTGGCGACTGTTCTGTTCGCTAAGGAGACAGGGACATGAGTGAATGGTTGACGAAACAAGGCAGACAGGCGGCGAAACTTCTGGGTCCGATCAAAACCAATCAATACTGTCGTATTGTAATCAGTGGAGACAAATGGAGATTCCAGATCGGGGACGGTAAGGACTGGGAAGATTCCGCAGCCACGACAATGTTGATTGGAGAGGCTCTTCAAAACGAACATGCGAGAAAGAAGTTAGCGGAGAGAAAAGTACGTGTAGTCCCGGATGGTCTTGGGGTATGGTACTGGACTAACGGCACACTAACCTCCTCCTCATTTCGTTCTTATGAAGGTGCGATCATCGGGGCTGTGTTGGGGGGAAGATCATGATAGAATATAAACAGGCGAATAATGTATGACGACGATGATATACGAGAAATCGAATGGAGTGAGGAATTAGATGAGTTTGCTCTCGATGATCTCATCAAAGGCACCAGCAAGCCCGGAGCTAAAATTTCTGTCTCTGATGCTGATTCAACGATTCGAGGGAAAGCAAGAACGATTCGTGTTGAACGTCAAGAGATGGAAGAGGACAAGAAAGCAAAGCGCATCGAAGTGTATCAAGCAATGGCCGAGCGAAATGTTCCTCTGGATATATCCGAAATCATGAAATCATTCAAGTACGGATACGGCAAATGTATGTATTGCAAGAGGTGGGTTGGCAGCACGAAGAATGGCAAAGCCAGCAGACACGGCCACACGAAACGTAGACACGGAGTTCCTTGTCCGGGCAGCAGCAATCCCTTGTTGCATTTTCGTAGCCGGGCAAAGTGGGAAGAAAGACGGCTGGTATGAACAAGAAAAAAATACATAAGATTCTCAAGGACCTCAACGTCCCTTTTGTCGAGGACATATCCACCAAGGCCACAAACATCAACTGCCCGTTCTGCCGCAGCAAGAAGTCGGGGGAGAGGGACGACAAGTTCCATCTCGGGATATTTTCTAACGGCAGGGCATTCTGCCTGCGTTGCGACCATAAGGGCGATCTCTACGGAGTGTTGTTTCGTCTGTTCGGCACATCCATCAACGAATACAAAGTCCTGATCGGGACGAGGAAACCCAAGCACATAGAGACGCCTGATGTTATCCGCGAAACGCTGAAGGAAAAGATTATAGAGGAGACCAACAGAAAGCCGCAGCCTGAACCGTTGCCTAGTTGCGTTCGCATAACGCACGAACTGGTGGAGGCAAGGACACTGCTGTCCGAGTTTCTATTCAAACGCGACATCGACGTGGAAACCTGCATAGACAACGGCGCGCGATACACCGGCAACTTGGGGGAGTACGCTCATCGGCTCGTCATTCCCCTTTGGGAGGGCGATCAGATAATGGGGTATCAAGCGAGGGACATCACCGGCAAATCGAACAAGAGATACATCACCAAAGGCAGGGTTTCCGATCTGCTGTACTGGTCTTGCGACATCGAGTATCCCTATCGCGTATATCTTGTTGAGGGGGTGTTCGACGTGTGGAGGATGGGACATTCCGCAGTCGCCTCCTTCTCCCACCACCTCAGCCGACGACAGCAGAAGCTGCTAGCTGAGGATGAGACGATAAAAGAATTAATCGTGTGTTGGGACGCCGACTCGTATAATAAGTCGAAGAGATTGAGGTATGACTTGAGTCCGAAAATGACCGGGGTCAGGCTCGGGGTGGTAAGATTGCCTGAGGGTGAGGACCCGGATTCACTTGGAGCTGAAGCAGTGAGAGGATTAGAAATAGAATGGGCGTAAAACTAAATCAGCATTTGCAGGAGTCGATGATCTTTCTGGCGATTACCGATACGCAATTCCTCAAGTTGGTGGCCGGGAGGCTGAACCCCGAGCACCTGACAGACCGGATGTCCGAGACTCTGTACCGGCTGTGTGTGGACTATTACATGCAGTTCGAGGAAGCCCCTCAGGACCATTTCCACGACGAGGTCGTTCGATTCCTCAGGGGGAAGGACGATCAGACCAAGGATGAGTACCTCGACTACATTGAACACATACGCGGGCGCACGGACACACACAAGCAGTACACCCTCAACAGGGTGGGCGACTTCATCAAGACCCGAGTGCGCGAGGATGCTCTCATGGAGGCGGCGGAATTGCTGGTCAACGGCAAGCTGGAGGAACACGACCTCCTCCTGTACAAAGCCCTACAGTCTGGAATACCGGAGGAGGACTTGGGGTTAGATTACCTAAACGATCTGTCCAACATTAGCGATTACTCGTCAGACCGCAGGTTGGTCAGTACCGGGATGGCCGCGCTGAACAAGCAAATTGGGGGATTCTACCGCGGTCAACTATTGGTCACCCTTGGGGGATACAAGGCCGGGAAGACGTGGTGGTTGATGCACCTCACCAAGACTGCATTAACCGAGGGCCGGAACGTGATCTATGTGTCCAACGAGGTATCACAGAAAACGCTGGAAAAACGATTTGACATGATGTACACGCACCGCGGCACGCAGAAACACCGTATCGGACAGTGGGCGAAATACTTTAAACGCAACAAAAAAACAGGGATAATAGAAGGGGATGGTCAGATAATTCAAAAGCTCACCGAAGAGGATAGGTTCAAAACCCGGCGGAAAATCCGTAAGTTCGGAGGGGGATTGAGAATCAAGAAGTACCCGATGGGGCAGTGCTCGCCCCACGAGATCGAGCGATATTTGAACTACCTTGAAACGTACGAGAATTTTGTAGCCGATATTCTCATTATCGACTATCTGGACATTATGAATCTCGGGGTGACCAAAACGGAACTCCGCCATCAGCTCAATGACGCATATATTTGGGCGAAGGGACTGGCAGATTCGAGAGACATCCTCGTGGCTACCATCTCACAAGTTACGCGACAGGCCCTAAAGAAAGAGCATGTAACAATGCGGGACGTGGCTGAGGATGTGAGAAAGGCTGGGAATTGCGACATCATGCTGGCCATCGGGAGGAACGACCTGAACGTAAAATGTAACATGGCAACCATGAACGTGCTGGCCAACCGCGAGGGAAATCAGGACTGCCGTTGCAAATTCTCGCTGTGTTACGATCTCGGCCAGTTTTGTATATCATCATGGATTGGTGACGAGGTCCCCAAAAAAACGATGGACGTGTTTGCTGAGGACAACCGTGGAAACTTACCATCACAAGAAGATGACGACTGAGCAGGTCTCCGAGGTTCTAAATGGGATAGGGTTCAAGACCAAGCCCATGCACCACCAAGGAGTATCGCTGATCTGGGCAATGGAATCAGATGGCCGGGTTGCGTTCTGGCACGGCGTCGGCACCGGCAAGTCGCTCACCGCGCTGTACACTCACCACCTCTGGGGATTCGAGCGGCTGTTGGTCGTAGCCCCGAACTCCGTTCTGGAGAGCTGGAAGGAGCAAATCGAACTCCACACCGATTATCCCTGTATCATCCTGCAAGGTTCCGCGGCGGATCGGAAGGAGAAACTGAAGTCGGACGCCAAGATATTCATTGTCAACTACGAGGGGCTGAGGGTCCTGTTCGGGGATCGACGGAAGAGGTGGACCATGAAAATCAAAAGCATTCAGGATGCGTCCTTCGATGCGTTGCTAATCGATGAATGCCACAAAACCAAGAACCCCAAAGCGATTCAGACCCGAGTCGTCAAGAAATTATCGGAGTCGGCGAGGAGAGTCATAATGATGACGGGAACCCCCGTGAGCACCGGGGAGGAGGACCTGTGGTCGCAGTACGATTGCCTCGACGGCGGGGGGACGCTGGGGGCGAGCCGATGGAACTTCCTCAAGCAGTATTTCACGCAGGACTTTTTCGGCCAGTGGACCATCAAGCACGGCAGCATGAAGGACATCCTCGACCGAGTAGCCTCGGTAACCCTGAGATACTCCCGCGACGAATGCTTTGACCTGCCGGACAGAGTATACCAAGAACGGCGATGCGACCTGTCTACCGAACAGTGCGAGCTGACCGACGACATCATCCACGGGAGGCCGATCAAGCACGGCGAACACGAGCTGATCGTCGATGAACCGATGCTGGTAGCGAACAAGCTGGCTCAGGTCGCCGGGGGTTTCCTCACCATCGCTCCGGGTGTAGTCATGCGGCTGAAACGGAGGAACCCGAAACTGGTTGAGTTGGTGGAAGCCGTCAACGAGACGAAAGGCAAAGTCATCGTGTTCCACGCGTACGTCGAGGAGGGGAGGATCATCGAGGAGAAGCTGCGTAACACGATGACGTGCGGGATTGTTTCCCTGCGCGGGGAAACTCCGGACAAGGCGAAGGTGGTTAAACGGTTCACGACGGACGATGATTGTAAAGTGCTGGTCGCTCACCCGGAGAGCGGTGGTGTCGGGCTGAACTTTCAGTGTGCTGCTCACATGATTTTCTATTCCAACGGGTGCTGTGGCGCGACCGTCAGGGAGCAAGCCGAGGGGCGGATATGGAGACTGGGACAAGAACAAAAGTGCTTGTATATCGACCTATTGTTGAGGGACTCAATCGACGAGGCCCGTCTCGAAAAGACCCGAAACCGGGCAGCAATGTCCGAGAAAATCCTTGATTATATAAAAAATTGGGGTGCGTAACTCTTTATTCTACGGGGGATTACAAACTATTTTTATTTTCCCTTCATTTTTCTGTTGACTCATCCGATATGTATGGTAGAATTCGGGTGTTGAATGAAAAGTAAATCACGAAACTCCTTGGGAAAGGAAACTGAAATGACCGAAACGAAAACAAACACGACGTGGCGTGGCGGCGAAGTGACCGTACAAGACGTTCTGAAACAAGCTCAGGTAACGAGTCTGGTCGAGGACATTGTACAAGGCCCGGTGAGGACTCAGATGGTTCGGCGCACGAACACACCGCCCGGCCAATATCTGAAAGTGTTCCTGTTGAACGTTGATAACGTGACCCCGTACACATGGTTCGCGATTCTCGACTCAGTGGCCTTTGTGTACAGAGACAAAGTAGACTTTGACGTGGCGGCCCACGATCATCGTGCGGGAGACACGACCAGTTTTGCTCGTTCCATGTCCAAGGGCAAAGGTCAATACAAGGGAACCCCCGCACTGGTGTTGACGTTTTATTTGGACTACAAGCGACCCATCAACTAACGGCTAACCGAAACGACCACGAAACTCCTTGGGAAAGGAAACTGAAATGACCGACATAACGGAATGGCTGGCGAGTCTGGAAAACGACAACGACTATCAAGAGCAAATCAAAGAATCAAACAGAAAGCTTCACGAAGAAAACCAAAAGAAAGCTGAACAGTGGGAGAAGGACGGATACACCCACGAAGATGACACCAAAGCCAGAAAGACTTGGTCTCAACGGGATCGTGAAGATGATGATCATTATGAGGAGCGGATAAGAAACCAAGCACGCGAACTTGCTAGACAGAGAGTAAAACGCGAAAGATACGAAGCAAACTACGAGAAGCGAGAAGCGGCTAAGAGACGGAAAGTTTTGAAAAGAGAGGCCGAGGCTAAAGAAGAGACGGAATGGCTTCTGGCTGAACGCAAAAAGTCCCAAGACAACGACAGTCAATAACCGGGAAAGGAACAGAACGATGAAGACGAACGACCAAGAGATGCAGGAATATCTGAGAGACACGGGTCAGACAAAAGGAGAATACGAATTCAACCAAGTGTCCGAAGGTTTGGCGCGCTCCTCGCGCAGTCTGGCACAAGTTCTTCATTTTGCCAAGAACAGAGGCCGGGTCTCCGAGGAACAGTACCGCGATCTGATCGATAAGGTGAACAACCTGAAGAGGTGGTTCGACCAAGAGATCAACGCCGTTCAGGACGGGACGGGAGAATACCAGAAGAAATAAAAAACTTTATTTTTCTGTTGACTCAGTCGATATGTATGGTAGGATTCAGGTGGAATGAAAGTCCACGAAACACAAACCGGAAAGGGCAACACAATGGAACTCAGGTATCACAACGTGAACGTCCGACTGTCACCGCACGTAAGAACTACGCGGCAGGGTTGGGCAAACGACGGCCAGCCGTTTGGCTGGTTCTGCAATCACTTGAATCCGAGTGGGTGGGCGATCTATGAGTTGAACGAAGACGAGCGGGATTGGCTTACCCGCGCAGGCGTTCCCATTATGGAAAACGGTCGGCCAGTTGTGTTCAGGGCGGCAAGCGAAAAGGGAACAGGGATTGTTCGATTCAAGTTCGATACCGGCTACTTCGCCTTCATCAACAACGCGGAGTACGAAGAAACGGGCGACTTGAAGTTTGAAAAGTTGACCTGCTACCGGGAAGTTCTGATTGACCGCGATGAGATAGCGGCGGTTGGCCTGTAAGCGGCCAAGGCCGAAACCCGCCCACGGGCGGGTCACTGGGTGAAGCCCAGTCTGATGAGGCCACGAAACACTAACCGGAAAGGAAACGAAAATGACGAAAGAAGCACTCCTTGCCGCCCTTGTAACTGAGGACGTAATAGGTGCGACCTACACCCTCCTCACCATCGCAGAGAAAGCGGCTAATGAAATGGCCAAGAAAGAAAACATTCACTGTCTGGAGATTCTCAGGGCGGTGAGCAAGGCCCGGACCTTTGCAGATGCAGCCGTCGAGATATTTGACGAGAGGCTAGAAAAATCTTCAAAAAAACTTTATTTTTCTGTTGACAATAACCGATAACATGGTAGAGTACAAGTGGAATGAGAAACTACGAAACACTAACCGGAAAGGAAACGAAAATGAAGTCAGGCGAATGTCCAATCTGCGAGAAGATGCTGACGGACGGCATGGCAAACGCGGAAGTCGTCACCGGATTGCCGGACGGCGGATACATCATGGTCTGTACGGGCGAGTGCCTAGCGGAGTGGACGAAAGAAAGTGGCATCGACTGGGAAGGCGATGAAGCCGACGTGACCCCCCGCTACAAGATACTGATTCGGCAACGGGGCGGAGTCAAGTTTTATTTGACCAACGCCGACAAAGGCAAAGCGGCAATTGAAAATGCTGGCTTCGACCCCGACGACACCGTTTGGTTAAGCGACAGTTTGGATGAAGCCGAAGCGGAAGCGCATAGGCGACGGAGCCTCAAAGCAAACCGGCGATTCAAGTTTTCGGTTATTGCCACATGGGACACCCCCCCGCACAAGTAAGCCGAAACGCCCTTCGGGGCGTCTGACGGTAGTGACCGTCACTGATGAGGCCACGAAAACCGAACTTTGAAAGGAACAGAGCAATGAAAAAGGCACTAACCATCGAGCAGCACAAAGCGCAAACACTGAACGAAGACGGAGACAAGTTCCAAATCATCATCAGAATCGAGCAGTACGCCGGGGCACTTCGCTATCACATGGGCGAGTGCGGCATCTGGACGACGGACTCGTTCCTTCAGGCGATTCGGCAGACCGGATACCTTGGTCATCTGCACAAGGGATGCACGTTCACCATCGTCAATGCCCGGCCAAGACATGACGCCGTGGCGGGGACACGCATGGACGACAGCATCGCAGCAGCGGAAGCAGCTTGCCTCAAGGTCGAAGCAGCGGCCAAGGAGTTGCGTCGGATGGTAAACAAGATGCCAGCCGTGAGCAATGGTCGCCACCCCCGCAACGTCGCTGGCCACCGGCAGATTTGGATTCGGGAACTAAACAAGTGGGGCGACGTGTTTCGTAAATTCGCGGCCGGTGAGGCCAGAGCACAGGCCAAGGAAGAGGCGGAGGACACCATCGACGAAATCGTTTGCCCGTTTCCGATGCAGGGGTAAACACCAAGCGCGGGCATCAGCCCGCGCCCCGGAGCCTTACGGGACTCCGAGGCATGGGCTGATTAACCCAGTAGAAGGAAAGGAAACGAAATGACGAAGTCAACGGGAAGATGTTCCCCGGCAACTGGTGAGCAGGCCGAAACGCCCTATTCTATAGGCTAGAAAAATCTTCAAAAAAACTTTATTTTTCTGTTGACTCAGTCGATATGTATGGTAGAGTACAA
>Ga0098033_1000505_pt1 | contig 17751 bp, 16 predicted proteins | sample 1_EtaG_FD_75049 | JGI IMG/M metagenome (GOLD analysis project Ga0098033, IMG submission 75049) | Marine viral communities from the Subarctic Pacific Ocean - 1_ETSP_OMZ_AT15124 metaG | ecosystem: Environmental > Aquatic > Marine > Oceanic | place: Pacific Ocean | collected 2015-01-07
GCTGGATATCTGGCTACAAAGGACAAGGACAACTACGGCCTGTCTGATGCCGCGCTCCATGCCGCTGCTGGTTACGGCGGGGGCCGCTTCATGGGAGATGTCCGTGGGCAAAAAAATATCCGTGCAGCGGCGGGTATTGGATCGATTCCTTGGGGTGATGTAAATCGAGAGATTGGCACATCGGGCATGTCTACTGCTGGTGCCGCTAAGTTACGTTCAGATCTTGTCAGAAATCAATTCCTTGGTGGCACCGCCAAGGCTGGCGGAAACGCCGGAGTCCGAGGCGGTGGTGGCGGTGATGACAGTTCCGTCTGGGGTTGGATGAAGAAATACCCCGGCGTACCCATGGGACTGGCTGCCTACGCCGTGATGAAGGACGATGAGAAAAAAGACATCGACAAGCTCAAAAACCAGGGCAAAGGTGTCGAGGAACAGCCGCGGCGTGATCAGCAGAACCGCTACGAAGAGCAGAAAATCAAATGGGAAGAGGGAGATCCGGCCCTCCGTGCCCAATACAAAACGCTTGGATATCTGAGGGTTGCATACGGCCTTCCATACAAACCGCCACAGCAATTAGAGGGTCTACAAACTGCCGCTGATGGTGGGTACATTCAGAAATATAATCAGGGCGGCGAAGTCTCCGGCCCTCCCGTGACTCCGGGCGGAAGCACACGAAAGCACTACAACGAGGTGAAGAGATACCTCTGGGAGACAGAAGGTGTGGTGCCGGATGAGCATGCCGTGAATACAACCATGAAAAAGTGGGGCCTTCCCACTTCGCCTACAGCTGAATCAAGAGCTCGAGTTCGCGATCAGGCCATGGCCCAGTGGAATCCGAATCAGGGCATGGCCGAAGGAGGAACGCCATCCAGGTATGCCGAGCGTGGAACCGAAGGTGGGAACATGGAAGAATTCAGGAACATACAAAACGTCAAACGCGTCCTTAGTGAAGAGAAAGTTAATCTTGAAGATCCTAAATCATTTGAAGATTTACCTCCTGATGTACTTGAGATGATAGCTCAAGCCTTGGATGGAAAACGGGTAGATCCAGAGACTACCCGGCAATTACAGATAATTGAGCATGAAGATCGCGTCAGAAGGGCCGAAAATATCAAGGCATACTGGGATGACCTCAGGAAACGCGGCGTCCGCGACGAGGCCTATGGATATAGCCATGGCGGTTATGCTTCCGGCCCGGGTGGTCCCAAGTCCGATGATATTCCAGCCATGCTAAGTGATGGGGAGTTCGTCATGACGGCAGACGCTGTGGACGGTGCCGGTGGTCCCGAAGCTATGTACAGCATGATGGATATGTTTGAGGGGAGGGGTTAATCATGGCTGAATTCCAGGGATTCCCCGAATCAGTTTCACAGTCAGTTCAGTTCCTTGATCCGTATACAAAGGAACAGACCGTCCAGTTAATGCAGGATGCCAGACGTGCTGCGGCAAACCGAATCAACATCCCAACACAGGAGGTTGCTGGTTTCAATCCTGACCAGGAGGCCGCATTTGGCGCGGCTAGAAGCGGCCTTGGGTCTTTCAGGCCGTACCTGGACGATGCTGCAGGCCTCTACGGTGACGCTGCCGGCCAGTATGGATCTCAGATCGGAGGCATTGAAGAGGGCCTCGATCTCACCCGCCGGGGGATAGACCCAACCGCCAGCGGGTTGGCTGCCATTGAAGGATTGAAAACTGGCAGTCAGGCATATCGAAATCCATACCAGCAAGATGTTATTGACACCACGATGGCCGAGATCAATCGGCAATCTGACATTGAAGCGCAATCCATCGGCCGTGCGGCCGCTAATGCGGGTGCTTTTGGTGGGGCAAGACACGGCATTTTAGAGGCAGAGCATCTTCGAAATACAGCTGACAAACGCAATCAGATTCTGGCCCAGCTGAACAACCAGAATTATAATCAAGCTCAAGGCATGGGCTTGCAGGCAGCGCAAGGATACAACCAAGCTGGCACCCAGTACGGCCAGATCGGTGGGCAGGTAGCGAACCTTGCCAGCGGTTACGGCAACGTAGCTCAGGGGCAAGCAAACCTTGGACAGGGACTTGGAGCTCTTGGACAGCTTGGCACCTCGCTCAACACACAGGATGTCAGCCTCCTCTCCACGACTGGCGGGGTGCAGAGGGCTTCTGAACAAGCCGAGCTGGACGCTGCGTATCAGGCCACCCTCCAGAAGGAATACGAGCCGTACCAGAGAGTCAGCTTCGTCAGTGACATCCTGCGCGGTACGCCTTCTGGTGGGCAGACGTTGTCCGTGGCATCCGCTCCACTGCCGAACCCGTTCACACAATCCCTTGGTGCTGGCCTTGCCACGCAGGGTCTGTTTGCTCCGAAGAAGGGAAGTTAATCATGGCTAAAATGGAAATAGTTGTCACGGCAAATATCGATGGACGGCCTGTACCCGGGACTCCATACCGAAGGGAAATAGATGTTGATGAGTCTCAGGTTTTCTCTTACGAAGAAGCTGATGATGGCGACTCCGCTACTTTTTCTGTTATTCCAATGGGTCAACTTGATACCATCGAATGGATGCTTATCAAGCCTGACCAGGCGGTGACTATCAGGGTGGACGGACAATCTGACGCTGGAATCGTCTTGTCGGCCGGCGGTCTTCTGGCTATCGTGGACGGTACTATCGATGCCGGAGCCGGGGCAAGCAACGCTTCTGTAAATAATAACAGCGGATCCACAGCCAAGCTGGAAGGCGGGGGCGGAGGTACTTAAGATGAACAGAACCTTTATGGAAAGGCAGATGTTCAGGCACGGTGGATATGCCATGAGCGGAGATCCTATTTCTGATCCGCCCCCATCTCAACTCATTGACGCCATCAACACTTTACTCAGCCCGTTCCGCGCCTTCGATGGCATGGTTGAATCCATCGCCCAGGCCGCGATGCAGACCGGGGCCAAAACAAAAGAGCAGCTCCTTGCCGTTGCTGGAAGGGTGGCCAAAGGCATCTCGAAGACGATGGCATCAGGCCCATCTCCTCGTGACATTGATCGAGCCATATTCCAGGCAGCTAAAAGCACCGGCAATTTCATTGCTAGAAGTATCCCTTCCGGTCCCAACCTGAGCATGCCTACGATCACATCGGATTATAGTGCTGATCCTATGGGCGCAAGGGCTGCCAGCCAAGCGGCTGAGAGACGGGCGCGTGTCTTCGGCGCCGAACCTCCGTTCAATCTGTCGAATGATCCGGCTGTTGATAGCCCTCCATCGAGGATATCAATGAAGAATAGGGGTCAATATGCACGAATGATCCTTGGCGACAAGAAACCGTCACAAGGTCTTGGTGCGACCATAAAGTATGGCCACCAGAGCATGCCTACGCCGCGTTGGGCAATGGAGAGGCCTAACTTTAAACTTCCACTTAAGCCTCCAGAAGGTCGGAGAAAGGATCCAGATGTTGAAGGTGAACCTCTGGGGCAGAATATAGGACATGCTGGCAGCTATCCTAAACGAAATCCTCACCCAGGCCTTAACATGGAAGAATTCAGGAACATACAAAACGTCAAACGCGTCCTTAGTGAAGAGAAGGCAAAACTGGCTGCTGTCTATCCAGAATCACCGGAAGATGACTACTCCCAGTACGCCTCTGACCTTGAGGAAAGCGCAGGACAAGAACTGGCTGCTGTCTATCCAGAATCACCGGAAGATGACTACTCCCAGTACGCCTCTGACCTTGAGGAAAGCGCAGGACAGATGATGCCTCCTGCCCTAGGCATTGGTGATCCGATGCCAGAAGAAGCCGGGGGGCCTTCCCGCGCTGCCATGATCGCCATGGGTGCAGAACTCATGGCCAACCAGGGCAACCCTGCGGCCACCACAAGCGGGGCTGTCGAGCAGATTGGTGGAGCTCTTGGCGTAGGCAATATCGTGCAGATGAGGGAAGACGAGAAGGCAGCCGAAGCCAAGGCCGCGAAGAACGCACTTGATCTGAAGACCAAACTTTCTCGAGAGAAAATTGCATCGGATGAGAGAATTCATATTGAAGCTCAGCGACAAAGGAAAGAGATTGCAGAGCAGAAAGCCAATAACAGAAATACACTGACCAAAGACCAAAGGCTTAATCACATTGCAAGGGGAATTGAATCTGTGGGTGATGCCGCCAAGGCAACCTACAGAGGCATCCTTGGTTCTATCGAAATGGCTGACGTTAGCTCAGAAAAAGAGCTTATAGAAAGATTCAATCAGGCCATGGCAGATAGACTTTACGATAGGATGGACGCTCTTGGCGTGTCTATGACCAGAAAACAGGCAAGATTGGCTATTGGTGATATGTACGGAATGAAAGTCAAGAATACCAAGGACTACGGACTTCTTGATCCCGACTCTGTCGTAAGAACTACCAGCGCAGGTAAATCTTATATCGCTCAGGATGCGGCCAGGGATATAAGGGCAAGGAAAGTAACCGACGAAAAGATTCTTAGACTAGCGAAAATAATCGATCAAAGCCAAGGGCTTGGTCGGGCCGACAAGAGGTATCTTAAAATAATCCTGACGGATGAGCTTAAGAGGCGAGGGATGAAGGTTAGCCGTCTGCCGTCCATCCATGACGCCGCATTAAAAAATGACGCCGCATTAAAAAAAAATCGACTGATTGATAAGCGGGGCCAAAGATAATGGCTACACTGGACGAACTCCTGGGATCAGATCCCGGCGAAGAACCTCAAGCAACAGAGATTCCTGATGCGCCTGAAGCTTCTGCGCCCTCCGATGGTGGCGTGTCGTTAGACGAACTCCTTGGTTCCACTCCAGACACCCCTGAAGGCCCGGCCCCGGAACTATTCCAGACAGCCGAACCGGAAGCTCCTGAAGAAGGCGGCGGTTTCCTCGAGAGTATCGGCATCAAGGAGATCAGGCCTGACGCCAATCTAACACCAGCTGAAGAGGCCGAGGCCCTTCAGGAACCTTTTATTATGGCGGACCCATCTCTTTGGATAGAAGGTATGGCCATGGGTCCGCTTGCATTAGTCAAGAGGGTCGGAGTTAAGGCAGCAGTAAAGGGATTGACCAAGGTTAATCCATTTTCAGGGACTTTCTGGAAATCAAATCCAATCGGTGCGTCAATTAAGATGGGTGCGGAATTCCAGACCCTTGGCATTCCATATGGTGCGATAAAGCTTGCCAGGTTAGGACTTAGCGGCACACGCATGGCCGGACATATGATTTCGAATCCGAAGAACGTAGCTGTTGAGGCCGAGAATGCTTACAAGGCATTTCTTGAGGGGTTTAAGGTAGATACGGCTGCTAGTGGAGCGGCAGTAGGATTTATGTGGGAGGCCATAAATCAGTTGCGGGAAGAGGAGTTCGATCCAGAGGGGCTTATTCACTGGGCAGCCCTTGGAACTATCATCTCACCCACAGCATCTGGGACCATGTCTGCCATCAAGAACAGGGTGAGGTCTGCCAAGGAAGCGGGATCTCTGCCTGAGGCATTGAAGTTTTTCCTGTCAGGTCGAGGTATGACAGAGCGGTATATGGAAATCCTCAGGGTACTCAAGGGTGATGTCACGATTGGCGTCCGAACTTCCATGGATGCAACCCGACGTATAATGGATCAACTAAACGCAGCGGAACAGTATCGTCTTGGTCAACTGATTGCTGGTGGTGTTTCTACTGGATTGAAGGGCCAAAAAATAGTCGGCGGAAAAATGCAGGAGGTTGATTCGCCAGGACTACAGAAGATGGCTGACGAAGTCAGGGTGGTACTTAACCAGCTTCGTGATGAATTGATCGCTGTTGGAAGTCTGAGTCCAAAGACAATTGATTTCTCGAAGAAGTTCTTTCAGGAGTACATGCCCAGGCTGATGCAAGCGAAGGTTATCGGGAGGCCGAAGAGTTTCATTGCGTCTACCTTGGGGTTCGCTCCCAAGCAGATCTCCGCTGGCAAGGCAGGACAATTAAGTGCTCGTGGCGAAACCGTATATGTGGAGATGCCGCAGAAGCCGTATGTTGAAGGCCTTGATCCTGAGAGCATGAGAGTTGCCACTGGTCGAGGTGTCAGGAAAGGTATGCAGGAAGCGGAGACTGTCACTGAGAATATTGAACGGAGACTTCCCAAGATCAAACCGATGCCAACCACAAAGGTGACTGTTAAGGGGCCAGTGATTCGCGGCGAGGATTTCACCGTGAGTCGTGGTCCCAACGAGACTATCCATATTCCTGCCATAGGAAATCCTGAGAATATAAGAGAAAGAACCGAAGTCCTGGGCGACATGCTCAGTCGAGGGTTCAAGGTCGTTGATCGCAAGGGAAGGCATGTAACCCTCTGGAGGGATACGCCTGAGGTTCTCAGGCTCACGCCAGTTGAGCGCGGTGGTCTTGGAGAGGTCAGGGAGGCCGGAGTTCCGCTTGCCTTTGGTATCGCTCAGGGCAAGAGAGAAGTCGCAGTCAAGAAGTTCTTTAGTTCGATAGCAAAGGATGAGGCCTGGGTACGAGACGGAGAAGCCATAGGGTATTCACAAATCACCGGATCCAAGAAGGAGTGGGGCGATCTTGCTGGCAAGTTTGTTCGTGACGATGTGGGAGCGGAGGTGCATAGCACAATCGAACTCATGAATTCCATGGACGGCGTTACGAGGAAAGCCCTCAAGATGTGGAAGTACGGCAAGGTCGTACTGAACCCCTCGTCTCAGCTGAGAAACCTCATGTCGAACGTGTTCCTTGCTGACATGGGCGGGCTGTCTCCGTTCAGGCCATCCGGCATGAGAGCCTACGTCATGACGGCCCAGGAGTTTGCTGGCACGGATATTCTTCCCAAGAATTTCTCGTTTGGAATGAAGGGATTGGCAAACATCGCTAAGGGCCTGTCCAGGCGAAAGAATGTTGGTCAGTATATGAAGGAGATGCAGAGCAGTGAGTCGGGCAACCTCATGGGGTCAAGCTTTTCTCAGGCCGAGCTTAGGAATTTAGGCACCGAATTTTTTGCGGCAAAAGAAACGAACATGCTTCACAGGATGTTGGATGCTGGATCTAATTTCGCGCAGAAGATGGGACAGAAGGTTCGTATATCTCCGGGCGAGATCTATCAGGCCACGGAACTGTTCAACAAGGGAACCCTCTTTATCCATGGCAGAAATACCGGCATGAGTATCAAGGATGCCGCGAACTACGCCAGAAAATACGGCATTGATTATGATGAAGTGTCTCCTCTTGTCGAAATGCTCAGGAAGTCACCGTTCGGCGCACCATTCATGACGTTCTCAGCCAAGGCCCTGCCTCTGGCCTTCGAGAACCTGGTGAAGCATCCATTCAGGGTAGCCAAGTGGCCGATAGCCGCCCTTGCTACGACTGAATACTCGAGAAGGTCGCTGAACGAGGAGGCCTCTGAGGCTGGGAATCTCGCCGAGCTTGCAAAGCTGAACCCCGTCAGGTGGATTCGCATGCCGTTCAATGATGATAATGGCCGGCCAGTTCATCTGGACATGGGATACATATTCCCATGGGGTGACTTGATGGAAATGTACGACTACGCAAATGGCGGCGAAGGTCACATCGGATTGCTCCCGCTGGTGAATTCTCCCGGGGCCTCGCTTATCCAGGCCATGTTTAATATTGATTCCTTCCAGAAAAGGCCAATCCATCCACACGAAAGTGCCGGAGAGCTTTACCCCCAAAACTTTGAGTCTGTGACTGACCGCCTGGGTAAATTCACTAGAGATATGCTCCCAGCATTCACTCCTGAGATTCCGGGCACTGATTTCGGTGGTGGATATTCATACCAGCGGATGAAGAAGGCCATACAGGGCCACAAAGGACAGCGCGGAAGGATTAAGCAGTCGGTTCCATCAGCCATAGCGCAAAGTTTTCTTGGTCTTAATACGAGACGAACAGATCCAAAGGATGAATTGTATTATCGTATCAGGGGAGAGCGCGATAAAATACAAAACGCAACGCTAGAAATTGCCAAGACTGCCTCAGACAGAAACATGAGCAGGGAAGAAAAGACTGAGATATTTGCCAAAAATAAAGCCATTATTGCCAAGGCGGCGGGAGAGTTATCACGGTACAGAAAGTTGGCTACCGGATCGAAGCGCGTCTCCCCGGGCGATGCCGGGATGGGGGATGTCGCAAGGCCAATCCGTCAAGCCAGAGAGGCCATGCCTCAGTCGGTGACAGATGCCATGAATGCAGTCAGGAACCGCGTAGCACCTCCTGCGCCCACCTCGTCCACCCCAACCCCCCAGAAGCAAGCCCTCACACCGGCCGGCGGAGGGGTTGTTCCCAAGGGGTCAAGGACAGACGAACTTTTACAGTACCTCAAGACCCGTTAGTTCATTTCCGGGTTCCCTAGATTCTTCGGAAAAGATTCCCTCAAAAACATGTCAAAATCTGCATCATCGTGGAGGATCTGCGCGGCCACGGAATTCAGGCCGTAGGCCATCTCCCCCACTGAAAGTACAGCCTTGAACTCCCTGACGAGTGCAATCAGGATGGTTGCGTAGGAATCTTCGGCCTTGTCTATGCCGCACTCCTCTTTTATAATTTCTACTGCATCTGTCACTCTTTCAGCTGCGAACTCCAAGATCTCTCGTCTGTTCATGAGGATTCCTTTCATGGCCTACTACAAACGGCGCAACAAATATGGCGCCCGAAAAACTACCGTGAATGACATTACATTCGACTCAAAGAAGGAAGCCCTTCGCTACCTCCATTTAATGGCCCTACTTAAAGAGGGTAAAATTACCTGCCTCAGACTTCAGCCCAGGTTCCTCTGCGCGGTCAACGGCAAGAAGATCTGTGACTATTACGCCGACTTTATGTACATGGATGAAAATGGCGTGGAAATCATTGAAGATGTTAAGTCTCCAGCCACAGCCAAGAACACCACCTACAGGTTGAAGAAAAAGGTCGTTGAAGCACTACATGATGTGTTCATAACTGAGGTATTATAGGTTGACAAATCTCAAAAAGTCAAGGTAATATCGTCCTGTTCGGAAATTGGTATCCAGGCGGTTTTCTCAGGTGATAAAGATTTGTTTGGGATGCCTAATTTTTGCAGGAAAATTTTGATTATCGTTTCTTAAAGGAGGGCGTAAAATGAATCGCCGGGTAAATCCGGCAGCGGTATGATTTCTATTTTCTCATTCGCGGGTCAAAACGAGACACAAGGCAAAATGCCACGTTGATCAAAGTTTACACCCCGCAAGGAGCCGAAAATGGCAAAGGTAAAGCTAGTCTCCCAGGTGGAGGCTATGGAAGCGGCTTTCAGAACGCTAAAGCCGGGCGAGGAATACGAACCCGGACCTGTTCTGGAGCTAATGGAACTGGCCGATGCAACAATCAAGATGGGCCAGGCCGCAAAGAAAAAGATTCAAACCCTCCTACAACAACAACATGCAGGACTCACCAAGCATCTGTTCTCCCTTAAGGGAACTGACACCGGAACGGTGCATCAACACATCGGAGTGAAACACGAAGTCTCCATCGTTAAAAGGAAAAAGGTGGATTGGGATCAGGAGCATCTTAGTTTCCTCGCTTCTGACGATGCGGTATCTCCGTACATCGAAACGAAATTCAACGTCAGGGAAGCTGAGTACGAGAAGGCCTCGCCCATGGTCAGGGATAAGCTGGATGGCGGCAGGACTGTCACGCCATCCGATCCCGTCTTTACTATCAAGGAGAGATAGCCATGGACGTTGTTACAAAAGCTGACAGGAAAAAGGAACAACGAGGCGTCAAGCTGGCCCTGATCGGAAGCCACGGGGTTGGCAAAACCACACAGCTGTTTTCTCTGCCAGCAAAAGAAACTCTCTTTGTTGATCTTGAGGCCGGTGATCTGGCCGTGGATGAGTGGGAAGGGCTGTGCGTAAGGCCCAAGACGTTTGAGGAATGCACACACCTGGCCGCACTTGTTGGCGGTCCAAACCCCGCGCTTCCCAACAGGGACGGCATTCACTACTGCCAGAGGCATTACGACTTTACGGTAAGGACGTATCCGAAAATTGCCGAGCGTCTGGAGAAGATCAATTATGTCTTCGTTGACAGCCTGACGCATACGGGTCGCCTTTCGTTTCAGAAAACATCGACCACAAAGGCTGGCGAACATGACGCAAGGAAGGCCTACGGAGAGCATGGTCAGAACATGATCAAACTGCTCACCCAGTTTCAACAGGCGCGTCATATGCATGTCATTTTCCTTTCGATTTTGAATCAGCGAATGGACACTGACACCGGCATGAGTTCCTTCAACCTTCAAATTGAGGGTTCAAAGACCGGGGAGGAACTTCCGGGCATCGTGGATGAGTTGATCACGATGGCAATCATTGATGAGTTCACTCCGAATCCATACCGGGCATTTGTTTGCCGTAAGTTGAACCGATGGGGATACCCGGCCAAGGATAGGGCCGGGAAACTCGATGTTCTGGAAAGACCAGATCTTGGTTCATTGATTGAAAAGCTAAAACAACCCAGGTCGATCAATCTTCTCGAATCACTCAACTTCGAACTACCCAAACCCACCGAGGAACAGTCTGTTCCCGAAAGTAAGGAGAGTAACGATGCCTCTGGATCTAAATAGCGATGATTACGCAGGATCAGGTGAGTACGAAGTAATTCCAGCAGAATCCGTTGTTGTCATGCGCGTGGAGCTTGAGCGCGACAAGGAGAACCCGGACCCGAGAACCAACCTGTTTTACCGTTCGGGAAATCCGAATTCGAACGTCATCTTCATGAAGTGGAAGTTCACCGTTGTCGGCGGTGAGTACGCTGACAAATGGTTCCGCAACAATCAGACCGTGGAAGGCGGAACGCTCAACGATAAAGGTCAGTCCAAGAGCGCGATCAGGACTGGCCGGTTGGCGAGGCAGATCACTGAGTCCCACCGCGGCATCAGGTCGGATGCGTCCGATCAGAACAGCGCGGCGGCTCGTATCCTCCAGAACGACTGGCCGGATCTCCACGGCATGGTCTTCCTTGGCAAGGTGGGAGTCGAAGCGGCCAAGGATGGATTCCCGGCCAAGAACAAGATGATGATGGGCATCCCGCCCGACAGCAAACATCACTACGACTGGCGTAGCGGCCAAGGCGCACCTGCCGCCGCTCCAGACCCGAACGGCCCCGTTGGCCCCGGAGCTTCTGTTGGAGGGCAACCTGCACCTGCCGCCGCACCTTCGGGTGGCGGACTTATGGGTGGCGCAGGGTTGCCTCCGGCGCAGACTGCCGCCCCTGCTGGTTCCGGTGAAGAGCGTCCCAACTGGGCACCTCCTACTGGCCAATAACCGCACCGCGAAAGCGGTAGCGCGAGGTCAGCCCTGTGTTGTGCGGGATCGTCCCCCGCTGTGGAGGCGGTAGCCAATACATTTCCGAAAAGTTGGGGTAGCTCATAGGGCTGGCCTCCCTTGGGAGGTTCGGCATGATTTTACGCGAATACCAAAAGAACGTCATAGAAGAAACGAAGCTGGCATTAAATGAAAACAGCAACACGCTGGTAGTTGCCCCTACGGGGGCTGGCAAGACCATCATTCTTTCTTCCCTTATAGAGGACTTAACTGCCAATAGAGGCGAAGACCTGTTCGCCTCAGGCAAGACTGTAGTTCTCCAGCATCGCCTGAATCTGGTCAAGCAAAACTCCGAGAAATTTCTGCGCGTAGCTCCAGACTTCTTTATGAGAACGAGCATCCTCACGGGCCAAGAAAAAGATGCCAGCGGCGATGTGATCTTCGCTACCATCCAGACCTTATCTAATAACGGATCCTTCGACCTCGTACCCAAGCTTGATTATCTTATCGTTGATGAGGCCCACCACGCCGCGGCAGATACTTACCGCACCGTCATTGATCACTATTGGGGAGTGAACCCTGACATGAAGGTGGTGGGCCTCACGGCTACAGCTGACAGATCTGACGGTAAGGGCCTGGGCGATGTGTTCGACAATATCGCGTACAAGATCGACACCGACTTCCTGATCGAGATGGGCTACCTCGTGCCGCCCAATAGCTTCGTTGTGAGCATCGGCATCAACGAAGAGCTCGACACGCTCCGCGATGAGCGGCTCTCAGAGAAGGCCCGGAACGAGAAGCTGTCCGGGATCTACGAACCGATGCGCTACCGGATCGCCGAGGAGTGGGAAAAGATGGCCAGCGACAGGCACACCATCTGCTTCTGCACCACCATCGATGAAGCGGTGGCCATGTCTGACCTGTTCAACGAGCGAGGACATAACGCGCATTTCGTTCACTCGAAGCTTCCTGCGGCGGTAAACCAATCCATCATCGATGATTTCCATCGCGGCAAATTCCAGGTGCTGTTCAATGCCGCCATCCTGACAGAGGGGTTCGACTGTCCCACCGTGGATTGCGTGATGCTCATGAGGTCGTGTTCAGCCAAATCCACAATGATCCAGATGGTGGGCCGAGGCCTCCGGCCGATAGTTGATGAGAAGGATAAGTGGAGCAAGAAGGTTGACTGCCTGATCCTCGACTTCGGAGATTCGATCAAAACGCATGGCACCCTCAGGTCGGACATCAACCTCAAGAAGATAAGAGAAGTCCGTGGCGAGGGCGATGACGCTGTCTATGTCCTTTGCCCGGCCTGTCAGAAGATCGTGATCGTCCATGAGCATGATGAGTATTGTCCCAAGTGCGGCGCCCACATTCTGGAGTCTATCGAAGCGGCAGCCGAAAAAGAAATGAAGGGCGATGCCGAGACAGGCAAGGTCAGAATAAAGAATTTCGAAATGGTAGCCATCGACCTTACAAACAATTCCCCGTTCGCATGGGTAGAGATATCCGATCTTCTGTCAGGAGGGCAGATGACTATCTGGGTGGCTGGCGGGTTCGACCACATGGTGGCCATCGGTCAACTGAATGAGGATTTATGGGCCGCGGTAGGCATTCCGAGTAAAGATAAGGGCCAGATCCTTGGCGTAGGGAAACGGTCTGTCGCGTTCGCTCATTGCAACAATTACATGTCAAATAACGAAACATCATCTTCATCCAAGAAGTTCGCTCACTGGCATCACAAGCCACCATCGAATAGTCAGTACAATCTTCTCACTGAAATGCAGTGGGATCCAACACGAGGAGACAGGGAACCAAGTAACTCATACGAAGCATCGTGCATGATCTCTTTTATCAAAGGGTATAAAAAATTCGCCTTGACCATCGGCCAGGCCAAACAAGAAAGGAACGGAGTAAATGAGTCCCAGAGAGTTGGATAAAAAAACAAAGCAGGATTTAAAAAAGATTCAGAAATATATCGACAAGGGAAATACGGTTGCGGCTGCCGCACGAAAGGTTGGGTGGAGCCGTCAGAAAGCACATGCGCATGTGGCGAGAGGAACGCTTGTCATTGGCGGCGATGTTGCGATCACGACACTGGTTGACAGCCCAGAGATCTACTGGGAATTCGGAAAGGTCATTTCCAAGATGCTCAAGGGCGGCACATACGGAACACACATGGCAGCTGTTCCAGAGCATTTCCTGTCACTCGTTGCCGCCGTAGATGACAAGAAGGCCTTCAATGTTGTGGTGACTAATCTCGCGCAATGGCTTCTGGATCATTTCAGTGACCGGAGAGATTTCAGAAGCTACATACGCTTCATTCGGTATTGCGCTGAACCCAAAACCACGCTCCTTCGCAAGGTTTGCGTAGCGAGGTATCTCGATGGCTAAAAAGGCAAAGGAAAAATGGGACTTCATGAAGGGGGAGGAAACTGTGTATTCTTCGGCCCTCGACATTTTCGGTGACAAGGAAAACCGTGCGCTGGCCAAATGCCTCCCCAAGATGGCCGAGATCATGGAAAGCTGGGGATGGGGAACGAGATTGGCGGACCTGCCTGAGTCCAAGGTCAAGCAGCTCATCATTCATTGTATCCTCGAGTTTGAGAAGTGGATGAAGATGGAGCAAATCCCAGAAGGTGAAGATAATCCGCTGTTTTTTCTGAGCGGTAAAGATGTTGACATGAAATTAAAGATAGACCTTCCGCCAGACTACGAGGTTCCCCCCTCAATGCAATCGCCAACCAAAAACCCGAAGATGGAGCCAGCCATTCCTCCGCCAGGATCTCCCGGCGGACTCATCCCGGCCGGCATGTCTGCGCCTCCCGCTCCGCGCACCGGACCCGTCACGGATGAGGATTTTCCTTGGAAATCGCAAGACGAAAAGGAGGGGGGTTTCTGATGGTACTTAAACCGATCATGACAAATAATTTACTTCCGCTCCTCAAGCTGGTGGACAAGACGCTGGCCAAGGAAGTGGCCCAAGAAAAGCCGCGCACCTATATCGGCGGATCAAGCATCGGCATTGAATGCGAGAGGCGAATCCAGTACAGCAAAACGCATCCGCACCTGAGAGAGATTATCGAACCGAGAGTCAAAAGAATTTTTCAGGTGGGTGATATGTACGAAGAGTACATGGAAAGCCTTCTCAAAAGGTGTGGGTTCGATATTCGGGGAGAAAAGGAAGACGGAAGTCAGTACGCATTTTCAATGGCAGACGGCAGGTTCCAGGGACATGTCGATGGCGTTCTCATGAATGGACCCAAGTTCATGGAATTTCCGGCTCTGCCTGAATTCAAATCAGCCAACGATAAAAGGTTCAAGGAATTCGTAAAGCTTGGTCTTCAATCAACAAATGCCGTCTATTACGCGCAGGTTCAGATCTACCAGCTTTGCACCGGGCTGACGAATCCTGCGCTTTGGATGGTCATGAATAAAAACGATCAGGAAATATATGCCGAACTGGTGCCGCATCATGCGGCGTTCGCGGAATCTCTCGTGGAGAAGCTTCAAAGGATACTCGATGCCATTGATGGCGGAACCCTCCTGCCACGGGAGTACAACACCAAAACACACCGGAAATGCAAGTATTGCGACTTCAAGGAAGAATGCTGGAAGCAGGAGGAGGAGACGGCACCCTCATGGGCACCCTAGATCTCAACCAGTTCAAGGAGGATGGAGACCGACAGGAGCAAAATCCGTACAGGGTGCAAGACTTAAAGGACAGATTAAACAGCTATGCCCTTGAGCTTTTGGAGTATCTCCTCCCGGGTGGACGAAAAAAGGGAAACGAATACCTCGCGGACACCATCGAGGGTGGGGCCGGTAAATCCACGAGCATATCTTTGGTCCCGGGGAAGATCGGCGTAGGAGCCGACTTCAACGGTGGACAGCCTACTGGCGACCTGATTGATGTCTACATGGCATCAAGGAACGTGGATTTCAAAACTGCGCTCATGGAGCTTGAGGCATGGGTAGGCCTGACCACATTCCTTCCCCAGGTAGATAATCCCACCATCATCACATCGAACCTGCTCCCGGCAGGAATCACATTCGACAATATTCCAACATCAGAAAGCACCCTCTATACCTACATGGATTACAACATGAGCACCCTCCTCACTATCAGGAGAGTTGTTCATCCAAGCGGCAAAAAGGATTTCTATCCCGAACTTCCAGACGGATCCAAGACGCTGCCCGACACCCATCGGCCTCTTTACAATCTGCCCGGGATCAACGGGGCCAAGTGTGTGGTGATCGTGGAGGGCGAGAAGGTTGCCGACTTCCTTATCTCCCTTGGCATCGTAGCCACCACCTGCATCGGAGGAAACAACGCACCGCTCGAGAAGACTGACTGGTCGCCTCTCGAAGGGAAGATGATCATCCTGTGGGCCGACAACGATGATGGCGGCTTCAAACTGATGAGGGGTATCTTCGACCTCCTCAAGACGATGGACACGGGAATAATCAGCATCGTTCAGCCGCCCAGAAACGCTCCTGATAAATGGGATGCCGCTGACTGCACACCCAAGCAAGTCGAAAAGCTTCTCGTGGACGCCAAGCTGATCCACCGCCCGGTCAACCTTCATGCTGATGAATTCTCTGCCAAGAGCTATGACGAACATCCGCCCAAAAGAGAATACCTGCTCGAAAACGGATTCGCCCTGAACTCCTGCTCCATCCTCGCGGCCGAAGGCGGTACTGGAAAGAGCTTCATGTTCCTCGACCTAGCCGTGAAGATCGCCTTCGGGACTATCTATCAGGACGAGGCCTTCGGAAGTAAGATCCAGCAGAACGGGAATGTGATTTACTTCTCAGCTGAGGATGGGCGCCCGGACATCCACGAGAGAATCAACCTCGTGGACATAGCCAGACCGCCACGCAGGTTCAAGGATTCGAAGTACGACCTCAAAATTATACCGATGCCGTCTCTGGGCGTGACCTTCCCGCTCTTTTACATGAAGGATAGCGTCTTGACAGAGAGCTCGAACTGGAGCCGGATCCGCGAATCCATTCTGGAGATGGACGATGTGAAGCTGATTATCCTGGATCCGCTCTCGATGCTCGTACACGCGGATGTGAATGCAGATCCGTCCATGGGCAGCCTCGTGATGGCCGAGTTTAACCGTCTGGCTGTTGAGACGGGTTCGTCCGTGCTGATCTCGCACCATTTCTCCAAGAGCTATGATGTTGCAATCGAATCGGCAGAGCAAGCAAGGATGCATGTGAGAGGCACCACCGCGCTCGTGGACTCAGCGAGGAACGTATTCTGTATCTGGAAGGCAACCGAATCTCAGGCGAAGAAATCCCTTGAAGGCCTTGGTGAGCCATTCAGGCGAAATAGAATCTTCATGGGCGCAACTGTCAAAAGTAATTACCTGACCGAGGATGCACTCAAGGTATTAAAGAAGAATGAGGACACAGGTGTTCTCGAATGCGTCGAAACCCAGCACGACAGCAGAACAGCTGAAGAAAGAAATAAAGAAAAAAATGCCCTTGACTATGCCGTCCGCGAGGCCATCAGAAGGAAAGCCAAGCAGAACGGCAAGGGAGTCAAAAAGACGGGAGTGGGATCCCTGGATGAGGTCGATCTGCATGAAGATCACATCGTAGCTATTGGCAGGAATTTCTCAGATACCGTTGCTCAGATTATTACCAAACTTTTCCGAGGCCGCGAACTTGTCACTAACAAGAGCGGAACTTTTTACGACTGTCCAGACGGCTCTGTAGCCGAAGAATGGGGGGATGACTGTGTCTTCTACAATGCTCCGAAATAGCGTCAAGTATATCTCTGGCCCGATCTCGCACGGCGATAGGATGGAAAACATCCACCGGGCAATCATGGTGGGCGAATATTATTTCAGGCGAGGATACACCTGCTACATCCCGCACCTGGATTATTCATGGATCGAACAATATCCAAAAGAGTACGAAGATATCATGATGATGGATCTAGCAATGCTTAAGCGGATGCGCCCTCTTTATGATGATGAACTGGTTCGGCTGCCCGGCTACTCGCCCGGGGCTGATCAGGAAGTTGAATATGCCTGCAAGCACAACATCGATGTGAACATCATGACCGTGATCGATTGCGAGGCTGTCGAGGAGGCCCTTGGCGAGGCATTCCCCTGTATGCCAGTAGGACAGAGGGATTTAAAGGTGTTGACGAAGACCCACTGGGCCTGATACACTTCCCGCAAAGGAGGAACCATGAGCTATCTGGGAAGATATAAAGGTAAGCGGCGGGTGGTGAAGAGGGCCTTAAAATTAAAGGATAAGGAACACGCCCTGATACAGGAAACTATTCGCGTTCGGAATGCAATGAGGCAGGAAGAGGTTCAAATGACGGGCGGTGACATGAGTGCCTACAATGCCGCCATAGGAATGGAGCGTGACATCAATGGCCTCAACTAGCTACGAGACACCCGCCTATCTCTACAACAGACTGAACGCCGCCTACGGCCCTTTCGACCTCGATGCGGCGGCGGGTCTGAACAACAAGAAATGTCCAC